>ENA-OROD01000146-OROD01000146.1-human-gut-metagenome-genome-assembly--contig:-NODE-146-length-68816-cov-7.405942_pt1 | contig 68816 bp, 84 predicted proteins | sample MGYA00242123_ERZ509038 | MGnify/ENA primary metagenome ERZ509038 (study PRJEB26280, sample SAMEA2338719) | human gut metagenome | biome: human gut; feature: human-associated habitat; material: faeces... | reverse complement strand
ACATTCAGAATCTCCATGACGCCGCTCCAAAGGCAGAGAATGCCGGCCATGGAAAGGCTCAGCTCCAGAGCGGACTGGGCACCGTCCAGCGCGGCGGCGGCCACGGCGCTGAGGTTCCCGTGAAAAAAGCCCCAAAGGAAGGAGAGGATCACCAGACCGGACCAGATATAAGACATTGCCATCGTTCGACACTCCCAAGCATTGATTTTGAGAAATGGGTGCACTGCAACTGTATGCGGGAGCAGGGACGGTCATTCTGAAAAATACAAATTAGGGGGCGATCTCGCGGGGCATCTTCAAAATGCGGGGCACTCCGAGAGAAATGACTGACCAGAAGCGGAAAAGAACGGGAATAAAAGGGACAAATGGATCGCAAAACAGAACAGCTCCTCCGCCATGCAGCGGAGGAGCTGTTTATGTACGTCAGTTTTCGGATTCTGCCATGCGGTAGCCCACGCCCACTTCGGTGAAAAGGTATTCCGGTTCGGCAGGATTTTTTTCAATCTTCCGGCGGATGTTGGCCATGTTGACCCGAAGAATCTGGTTATCGCCGCTGGCCCGGGGCCCCCACAGCTCCTTGATGATGGAATCATAGGTCATCACACGGCCGGCGTGCTTGCCTAACAGAGCGACGATCCGGAATTCGCTGAGGGTCAGCTTGGCGTTTTCACCCCGGACGAGAACCTGATGCTTGTTGTAGTCGATGGTGAGGTCGCCTACGGTGTAGGTGCCCTGCTGGGCGATCTCACTGTTGCCGGTGGCGGTGCGGGTGTGGCGGATGGCCGTCCGCACACGGGCCAGCAGCTCATCGGTGCCAAAGGGCTTGGTGAGATAGTCATCGGCCCCCAAATCCAGAGCGGAGACCTTGTCCTGCTCGTGGGAGCGGGCGGAGACCACTACCACCGGCAGGGTGGACCAGCTGCGGAGCTGGCGCAGAATGTCCAGACCGTCCATATCCGGCAGGCCCAGATCCAGAATCACCAGATCCGGGCAGTGGGAGGAGATCATGGACATGGCCTCGGCTCCGCTGGCGGCCCGCATAGCCTCGTAGCCATTGGCGGTGAGAATGGTGGAGATAAAGCGGGCGATGCTCTTTTCGTCCTCAATGACCAAAATCTTTTCACGGATGTTCATAGGGTTTCCTCCTCGGATAAATCAGTGGAAATAGCGGGATCGGCGGGGGGCATGGGCAGGCAGAAGATAAATTCCGCGCCATCCGGGTGGTTATGGGCGGTGAGACGCCCGCCGTGGGCCTTGACCACGGCGCTGCACACCGAAAGCCCCAGGCCCATGTTCCGCTTGCCATCTCCCGTGGGGGGAGAGGCATGGCGGATAGAATAATCGAATAAGTGGGGCAGGAGGGCCGGGGAGATGCCCTGACCGTTGTCTCGAACGGAGAAGGCGGCGAAGTTATCCTCCGTTTTTTCCGCCCGGAGATGGATGGCGGTGGTGGTTTGGCCGTGGATGACAGCGTTTTCAATCAGGTTGGAGAGGACCTGCTCGATGAGGATGGGGTCCATAGGGACCATGAGCAGCTCCGCCGGGACCTCCACAGAGAATTTGATGTCAGGAAGCCGCTTGCGGGCCTTTTGAACGGCTTCCGCCAAAACCTCCTCTACCGGCTCTAATTGCTTATTCAGCTCTGTCCGGTCACTGCCGATGCGGGTGATGGAAAGAAGATTTTCCACAGTGCGGATCAGCCACTGGGCCTCCTGCTTCACATCCTCCAACAGGGAACGGCAGTCTTCTTGAGAGAGGTCGGGATTGTCCAGCACAGCGGAGGTAGAGCCGATGATAGAAGTCAGGGGGGTGCGGATGTCATGGGATACGGAACGGAGCAGGTCAGCCCGCATCCGGATCTTTTCATTTTCCATTCGAAGCTTGTCCAACTGGCGGGTTTTGGTGGTCAGAGCGGAGGTGATGACAGAAACGCTGAGAAAGGTCAGGAAGGACAGGGGATAGCCAGTGATGGTCAGGTTGAAGGCCCAATAAGGGAAAGTGAAGAAAAAGTTGACGGCGATGACGCCCAGCACCGCAGAGAAAAGACCCCAGAAATAGCCGGTGGTCAGGCGGGAGGTCAGCAGCACAGTCAGCACAAAAACCGGCGTGGCGAAGCCAGCGCTGGGGTCCAGCCTCTGCAGTAGGATACAGAAGGCCACGGCCACAAAGAGGATCAGCGCGGTGACAATGAGGTCCCGCATGGAGAAGGGGAATAGGGTGGCCAGGCTGGTCTTGGATTTGGAATTGGGATGAGACATAGGAAGCCTCCTTGCTGGTTTCAGTATAGCAGACGAATCGTTAAATTGTTGCTAAAAAAATAAATGGTAAGAAAGAGAAAACGTGCAGCTTCGGATGTGTCTTGAAAAGACGTTGCACAGAGAGATGCACTTTTTCTGAAAATCTGCCGGAGGGATGGAATGGGGGGACGGCTTTGGAGAAGAAACAGGAGGATGGCCGCTTTTGCAGGGCCTATCTGCGGACCATGGATCCGGAGCAGGCTGCCGCAGAGATCGGCAGACGGGACGGCTACGCCATGCTGGGGCAGAAAGGGACCCAACAGAAGCTGGAACGGATGCGCTGCGACGCGGCGGCGCAGCTGAAGCGGGAGGATGTGCTGCGGCAGCTGGCCCGGTTGGCCTTTGGCCGGGTGGATGACGCGGTGACGCTGGCGCTGCGCCGGGGAGAGACGGAGCTGGAGGGACTGGAACTGTCGGCTGTGTCTGAACTAAGGGTAACAGAAAAGGGTGTAGAGGTCAAGCTGGTGGACCGGGTTCGGGCGTTAGAGACGCTGTGGAAGCTGTTGGAGGCCAGCAAACCCCAGCAGGCGGATCCGCTGCTTCAGGCGCTGGCGGCGCTGCCGGGGGAAACGGGAGACTGGAATGAGAAATGATGTGATCCGGTTTTCCCGCAAGCAAAGGCAGGTGCTGACCTGGTGGAGGCAGAACCGTTGGCAGGCCATCATCTGCGATGGGGCAGTCCGCAGCGGAAAGACGTTTTGCATGGGACTGTCTTTTTTCCTGTGGGCCCAGAGTTGTTTTGACGGACGGCAGTTTGCCTTGTGCGGCAAGACGGTGGGGGCGCTGCGGCGGAATTTGCTGACGGAGTTGGTCCCCTGCCTGCGGCGGATCGGTATGAGCGTGCGTGAAAACAGGAGCGCCAATTCCCTGACGGTGGAGTTTGGCGGGCAACGGAATCAATTTTTGCTGTTTGGCGGGAAAGACGAGTCCAGCGCGGCGCTGATCCAAGGGAGCACATTGGCGGGACTGCTGCTGGACGAGGCGGCGCTGATGCCACGGTCTTTCGTGGAGCAGGCGGTGGCCCGGTGCAGCGTCCGGGGCAGCAAGCTGTGGTTCAACTGCAATCCGGAGGGGCCGGAGCACTGGTTCTACAAGGAGTGGATCGAGAAGGCGGAGAGCCGGGGGGCGCTGCGGCTGCACTTTACGATGGCGGATAATCCCGGCCTGTCGCCGGAGATCCGGCAGCGGTATGAGCGGCTGTATACAGGCGTGTTTTACCGACGGTTCGTGCAGGGAGAATGGGCGGCGGCTCAGGGCCTGGTGTATGACTTTTTCGACCCGGCCAGAGATGCGGCACCGGTGCCGGAGGGGGCCTTCAGCCGGTGGCGGGTATCCGTGGATTACGGGACGGTGAATCCGCTGTCCATGGGTCTTTGGGGGGAACGGGACGGCGTTTGGTACCGGGTAGAGGAGGTCTATTACGATTCCCGCCGGGAGGGACGGCAGAAAACCGACGCGGAGTACGCGGATATGCTGGAGCGGCTGGCGGCGGGGCGGGAGATCCAGCGGGTGATCGTGGACCCGTCGGCGGCCAGCTTCATCGAGACCCTGCGGCAGCGGGGCTGGCGGGTAAAGAAGGCCAACAACGATGTGGCTGACGGCATCCGGGTGACGGCGGATCTGCTGAGGCAGAGGCGGATCGTGCTGTGTAATACCTGCCGGGACTGTCTGCGGGAGATGGCCCTTTACTGCTGGGACGAAAAGGCGGGAAAGGATGCACCGAAAAAGGAGCACGATCACGCCATGGATGAGATGCGGTACTTTGCCATGGATCTGTCAGGCGGGGAAAAGGGCGGATTTGCGGCAGTCAGCGTGGCGAGGGGCAGATACCGTTAGGAAATATATAAAATGTTGTACGGGACTGTACACCAAAAGCGGGTGTGGACGGGAGAGTAGGAGACCGATTTCCGAAGGGAGGAGAGGTTCGTTTGAATTTTTGGAAAAGGAGAGGCGATGAAGCGGCAACGGCCCAGACTATGCAGCTGCGGGACCGGGAGCGGCATCCCTATGCGGGGCTGCGGAGCTTTACGCCTCAGCGCGGCGGAGAGCTGCGGCTGTATCAGGCGGTGCGGGAGGCTGTACCGGTGGTGGACGCCGCCGTGTGCAAGCTGATCCGCCTCAGCGGCGGTGCGCTGGTGTTCTGTGAGGATCCGGAGACAGAAAAGCGGCTGCGGGACTTTTTAGAGCGGGTCCCGGCGGGGCGGGGACAGTACGGTATCAACGCCTTTTTGGAGCAGTACCTGGAATCGCTGCTGATCTGCGGCGGCGCCGTAGGCGAGATGGTGCCGGCGGCGGGAAACCGGGATCTGGCGGCACTGCTGTGCGGACGGATGGACCGGATCGAGCTAAGAGAGGGAGAAAGCCCGCTGGATTTTCAGATTTTCGGGCCGGATGAGCGGGGGCGGATGGCAGCGCTGCCGTATCAGGAGCTGCTGCTGTTCACTCCGCTGCATCCGGAAGCCGAGCACCCCTACGGCGTGTCGCTGCTGCGGGGATTGCCGTTTATGGCGGATATTCTGATGAAGATCTACAACACGGTGGGGGTCAACTGGGAACGGTGCGGCAATATGCGGTTTGCCGTGACCTGCCGGGACGGCGACGGCAATGCCGCGGAACGGGGGCAGCTTCTTGCCAGCGAGTGGAGCCGGGCTATGCAGGATACCAGAAGCGGCAGTGTCCGGGACTTCGTGGCGGTGGGAGATGTGGATATCAAGGTCATCGGCGGCGACGCGCCCATTCTGGACAGCCAGGTGCCGGTGCGGCAGGTGCTGGAGCAAATCGTGGCGAAGACCTCCATCCCGCCCTTTATGCTGGGGCTGAACTGGAACTCCACGGAGCGGATGAGCGCCCAGCAGGCGGATATGCTCACCACGGAAATCACTGCTATTCGACGGACGCTGACACCGGTGGTGGAGCAGATCTGCCGGATGTGGCTGCGGATGCAGGGAGAGACAGCGGCGTTCCGGGTGGACTGGGAGGATATCAACTTACAGGATGAGGTAGAGGAAGCCAAGGCGGAACTGTACCGGGAGCAGGCGAGGAAGCTGCGAATCGAGAATGACGCGGCGGAAGGTAAAATTGAGGACAGGGCGGCGGGGGCCGCGAAAAAAGCGTGACAGGAGGAAACGGATGCTGACAAAGGAAGAACTGGATCAGATCAACCGGTTCAGCAAGGCGGAGCTGACGGCGGATCAGGTGTATACATTCAGCGTGCGGCTGTGCGACAACGAGGTGGACCGGGACTTTGAGCGGTTCGGGACGGAGGATCTGGACCGACTGGGAGAATTGTTTTTAGGCAAGAGCGGAATCTTTGATCACCAGTGGTCCGCTAAGGGCCAGACGGCCCGTATTTACCGGACGGAGGTGGTGCGGGAACCGGGCACCGTGACGGCGGCGGGGGATGAGTACCGTTGGCTGAAGGGCTGGGCCTACCTCATGCGGACGGAAAAGAATCAGGAGCTTATCACGGAGATCGAGGGTGGTATCAAGAAAGAGGTCAGCGTGGGATGCAGCATGGGGCGGAGCGTGTGCTCCGTGTGCGGCGCGGAAAACGGCGCCTGCGGCCATGTGAAGGGTCAGATGTACGGCGAAAAGCTGTGCTTTATGGAGTTGAAGGATCCCAAGGACGCCTATGAGTGGTCCTTTGTGGCGGTGCCTGCCCAGCCCAGGGCCGGGGTGGTGAAGCGGTTCGGCTCCGACGGGACAGAGCTGCGGACGCTGCGCAAGCAGGCAGAGCTGGGTCAGCGGTATCTGACTGGGCTGCGCCGGGAGGTGGTGCGTCTTGCTATGCTGGCGGACGGGCATCTGGATGGAAAAATCTTCACCAATGCCGTTGGGAGACTGGATGAGGCGGAATTGCTGGAGTTAAAGAGGGCCTATGAGGCCCAGATCGCGAAGAAATTTCCCGTGGCTCCGCAGCTGCGGCAGCAGGCGGAGACCAAGCGGGAGGATGAAGCGGTGTTCCTTGTCTGATGGGACAAACACAATATGAGGGAGGAAATTGCATGAACGTTTCTTATGAGGGCATCGGCCAGTGGGCCGCCACCTTTGCCTGCGACGGTGTGTCCGCGGGGCAGGTGGTGAAGGTCAGCGGCAGCGGAACAGTTGCCAAATGCGCGGACAATGACGGCTTTGAGGGTGTGGTGCTGTCCGTGGCCAGAGACGGCAAGGCCTGCTCTGTGGCTATGGGGGGCATGGTGACGGTAAGCTACACCGGGGCTTCCGCGCCTGCTGCTGGTTGGAACTCTTTGGCAGCGGACGGCAGCGGCGGCGTGAAGGTCGTTTCTGCCGGCGGCAAGGGCTATCTTGCCGTGGAAGTGGATACCACTGCTAAAACCGTGACCATTGTGCTGTAAGGAGGGGGAGAGAATATGGCTTATCATTATGAAAATCTGAAACTGGAAAAGGGTATGTACAGTCAGAGTGGCCGCAGCTTTGCACAGACGCTGGAAGCTCTGGACCCCAGCGAGAACTACAAGGGCACCTCTCTGGAGGGACTGGACGCCTTCCAACGTCAGCTCAAGCGCTTTGACATCAAGGTGAAGGGCGCGGGCAGCGATAGAGTGGAGAAGTTCTTCTGGTCTACGGAGTCCGCTGTGCTGTTCCCGGAATTCGTGTCCCGTGTGGTGCGTCAGGGCATGGAGGAGGAGAGCATCCTGCCGGACATCACCGCCACCGTCACCAATTTTGACGGCATGGATTACCGTTCTATCGCGTCCACTCCTACGGAGGAGGAAAAGAAGCTCAAACGTGTGGAGGAGGGGGCGCAGATCCCCCAGACCACCATTCATACCCAGGAGAATCTGGTGCGGCTTCATAAGCGGGGCCGGATGCTGGTGGCTCCCTATGAGGCCATCCGCTTTCAGAGACTGGACCTGTTTGCCGTGACGCTGCGGCAGATCGGCGCGTACATGGGCCGGATGCATCTGGAGGATGCCGTGAAGGTGCTGAAGGACGGTGACGGCAACAACAATGCCGCCAAGGTCTATGAGGTGGGCAGCAATCCCATCGGCGGCAGCAAGGGTGCTCTGAGCTATGACGCACTTCTGGACTTCTGGGCGCAGTTCGATCCCTATACTATGAACACCATGCTGGTGAGCAATGACATGATGCTGGCCATGCTGAAGCTCAGCGAGTTCCAGAATCCCAATACCGGGCTGAATTTTCAGGCAACCGGCAAGCTGACCACTCCTTTGGGGGCCAAGCTGCTGCGTTCCAGCGCCGTGCCTGCCGGGACCATCATCGGTCTGGACAAGAACTACGCCTTGGAGCAGATCTGCGGCAGCGAAGTGGTGGTGGAGTATGACAAGCTCATTGACCGCCAGCTGGAGCGGGCAGCCATTACCTCGGTTTCCGGCTTTGCCAAGCTGTTTACCGACGCGGCCAAGGTGCTGAAGGTCTGAGCTTGTCCACCGCACCGGGATTCCCGGTGCGGTGGAGCGGAAACGGAAGGGGAGTGACCTATGGAGATAACGGCGGCCGCATTAGCGGCGGAGCTGTGCGGCGCCTCTCAGGAGGACCCGCTGCTGGCGGTGCTGTGTGAAGCGGCGGAGGCGGCTTGGGAGAGCCGACTGGACCCCGGCGTGACGAAGGAGGATTGCAGCGGCGCACTGCGGTGCGCGGCGGCGTTCATGGCGGCGGCGGACTACATGGGAAAACAGTGCAGGGCAGAGTCCTTTACCGTGGGCGAGGTGACGGTACGGCAGAGCGGCGGCCGATCCACAGCTGTGATGGCGGAGACCTTGCGGCAGACGGCGGAGCGGCTGATGCGTCCCTATGCCGCCTCCGGGGAGTTTTGCTTCAGGGGGGTGCGGGGATGACCGGCGTGATGGGGGAGATCCTGGAACATTATGGTCAGACCGTAACGCTGCGGAGCAGAGACGGCGAAAAGTCCGTCCGGGCATTTATCCAGCCCGCCGCTGCCCGGGACGAGATAGTGCCGGGAGAGCAGACCTCTATCGGTTGGATAGACGAACGACTGTGGAGGTATACCGGGCTGGAGGAGGTCCAGCCGGGGGATACCGTCATTTGGAGGGGACGGAGCTTTCGGGTGCGAAGCAGCCGGGAACACGCCCTGTCGGACGAGATCAATCACTGGTGGGCCTTGCTGGAACCGGAGCGGAGGGCAGCGGAATGAAGGAATTGTCACAGATCCGCATGGCGGTGCTGGACGCCCTGCGCGGGGCCGGGATTCAGGCTATGGAGGTGTTCCCTGAGAAGCAGGCCATGGCGTACAGCGGCGTGGTTGCGGCGGTGGGTGTCGGCGCGGCCAGCGGAAAAACGGCGGGCTTCTGCCATTATTTAGGAGAGATGAAGGACCCGGAGACTCAGGCGGTCCGGGAACGCTACGGCAAGGAGCTGTTCGGGCAGATCACCGTGGAACTGCGGGCGAATCGGGCGGCGGACTGCGAACGCGGCTGCGAAACGGCCACCGAGGTGCTGCTGGGCGGGCTTCCGGAGGGAGTCCGCACCGGGGAACTTACCTGGGAGGCCATTTGCTGGGAGAAGACCACGGGAATGTTCTTGCGGCGGGGCGTTCTGGAATGCAGAGCCCTGTTTCTGACGGAGAGCGCCGTGGAGTCCGGAGAATTTCTGGATTTCCGACTGAAAGGAGTTATGAGCGAGTGAGTGAGATGAGACATGAGCGGCCGGGGGTCTACTCGGTGTATGACGCGTCCAGTGTGACGTCTGCCGGTCGGGCGGCCAAACGGATCGGCGTGGCGGCCCTGGCCGTTAAGGGAACGGCCAATACAGCGGTGACACTGACCGGTTATGGCGCCGGTGTGGAGGTCTTTGGTGAGGACGGCGCTGACACGCCGGGCATGAGCACACTTTTGAAGCTGCTGTTTGCCAACGGCGCATCCACGGTTTACGCGGTACGGGTAGGTGCAGGCGGGGGATTGGAAGCTTATCAGGCGGCGTTTGCCGCCCTGGCTAACTGCGATGTACAGGTGGTGGTGTGCGACAGCAGCGAGCTGACCATCCAGAAGGCACTGAAAACCGCCGTGGAAACGGCATCTGCGGCCAGAGGGGAGCGGACCGGCGTCATCGGCGGCAGCGGAGATACGGCGGCGCAGTTGGTGACCAGGGCGGAGGCTATCAACAGTGAGCGAATGGTACTGGTTGGCCCGGATATGAAGGATGAGAGCGGCAAAGCCCTTTCCGGTGTGTTTGCCGCGGCGGCGGTGGCAGGTGCTATTGCCTGCGGCGCGGACCCGGCAGTACCCCTGAACGGGGCGGAGCTGTACGGCATCGGCGGTTTACAGAGCGTTTACAGTGACAATGACATTGACCTGCTGGTTCAAGGCGGCGTAACGCCGCTGGAGGACGTGGGGGGCGTGGTGTCCCCGGTGCGGGGCATCACTACCCGGACAAAAACCGGCAGCGCCGCCGACAGTACCTGGCGGGAGCTGACAACCGTCCTGATTGCCGACGATGTGATCCCTGCGGTGCGGTCTGCCCTGCGGAGCAAGTTTGCCAGAGCCAAGAACACCGCTCAGGGCCGGGGGGCTATCCGGGCACAGACCATTGTGGAACTGGAAAAGAAAAAGGACGCACAGATCATCGAAAGCTACGGCGAGGTGGCGGTGACGGCCGCAGCGGACGATCCGACGGTGTGTCTGGTGGAGTTCAGCTTTACTGTGGCCCATGGGTTGAACCAGATCCGCCTGACGGTGCATCTGACGGTTTAAGGAGGGACGGATATGAAGGGATTTCCCACCAGTGCGGACATTTATCTGGAATTGGACGGGCGGAAGATCGCCGTGGTGCAGAGCTACCGGGCCAAGGCAGCCAAGTCCAGCAAGAATATCGAGGCCTTCGGAGAGAGTGAGCCGGTGGCAACCATTGAGGGGCAGAAGAGCTATACCGTGGAGCTGACCCGGCTGTACGCCACGGATACGGCCATTTCCGACGGCATCGACTTCTATAATCTCACGGATTTCTCTCTTGTGATCTGCAAGCCGGACCGCAAGGTCATTTACAGCGGCTGTGAGTGGAGCGGCATTCAGGAGGACGGGGAGCTGAACGCCACCGTGGCGGAACGGGTGACGCTGACGGCGGCCCGGCGCATCGAGACTACCGCATGAGGACAGTGGACGCTCTGAAGCCGCTGACAGCGGGGGAGTTGCTGGAGCTGTGGCAGTACTATCGGGAGAGGGTGGAAGATCCGCTGGAACGGACGCTGCTGTGCAACGCCGCCATTCTGCGGGATAGCTGCTATTGTCAGGGTGAGGCGGTTTACGGAGATGAACTGGAGGTCTTGCGGGACCTGACGCCCGGCGAAATGGAAGACCTTCTGCTGCGGCTGGCGGAGGGAGAAGCGCTGCCGGAGGAGCGAGGCGGCACCTTCGACCTTCAGCGGTTTGCGGATATGAAGGGGGAATGAGCCGGTGGACTATTTATGGGAGCTGCGGCGCCGCCAGCAGGCAGCGCTGAACCGTCTGCTGACCGGCAGTCCCTCCAAAGAGGAGACCACGGCGGAGGAGGAAGTTCTCCGCCGTGCTGCGGAGGGGGCTGAGAAAGCGCCTGCTGGACGGGAGAAGGGGATCTCCCGTCCAACGGCGGAACAGGGAAAGCTGATTGGTCAGGCGGAAAGCGGTGAAGCACTGTCATCGGCAAAGCGGAAAGCGTGGGACAGAGCGGAAGCTGATGACAGACTGCTGGATGGGCTGACGGCGCAGGCAGAAGAATTTCAACAGGCCCGCCGGGCGGATGCCCTTTGGCGGAGTGAGACGTTTTCTGCGGGGACCCTGCCGGGGTTACTGATGGCGGAAGGAAGCAGGGCGGCGATGGAGGTGGAGGACATCTCCCGGGCTGTTCAGCGGGACGCACGGCGGTATGACGGCGGATTTACCATGTTTTAAGAGGGAGGAATGGCATGAGATTATCCTCCATGCGCTATAAAAATTACACCTGGCCACACAATCCGGAGACCTTTGTAGTGGAATACCGGCGGCAGATGGCGGCCCATAAGATACCATTGGGCGGCTGCGTTTTGCAGGATCTGGGCGTAAATTGCCGGATTCTACGGGGCGAGGGCGAGTTTGCGGGGCCGGGGGCCTATGAGGAATTCAAGGCGCTGTCGGCGGTGTTTCAGGAACCGGGAGCGGGGATGCTGACGCATCCCGTGTGGCGGACGGACCGGGCGTATTTCGTCGCCCTATCTGTGACGGAGGAGCCGCGGCCGGACTATGTACGGTACAGCTTTGCGTTCTGGGAGGATGACAGCGGCTATGATGGCGGCCTGACGGAAAACAATGACGGCAGGACGTGGCCGGGGAGCGGCTTGGCGGCGTCTGAAGAGACCCATGGAGCCGGGCGGGTATACACCGTGAAGCGGGGGGATACCCTGTGGGGCATTGCCCGGCGCTGTGGCGTGACCTTGAGCAGCCTGATCGCTGCCAATCCACAGATCAAAAATCCCAATCTCATTTATCCGGGGAATGAGGTGAGGCTGCCGTGACAGGACGGATCTTTACGGCAGACCATCATGTCTATGATCTGCCGCCGCTGCTGAGTTGGAACGTGAGACATACGGGGACGGTGCCCTGCGACAGCTGGTCCGTGACGGCGGTGTATCAGCCGGAAATGCTGACAGTGCTGCGAATGGCGGCGGGTTTCGCCGCCATTGAGAATGGAATGACACAGTTACGGGGAATCGTGGACGAATATACCGTGGAACTGGGCAGCAGGGGGATGACGGTGACACTGTCCGGCCGGGGATACGCCGCACGGCTGTTGGATAACGAGTCCCGGCCTGTGACCTATGAGCAGGTGACGCTGCGGGAACTGATCCGCTGTCACGCGGAGCCTTATGGCATTTCCTGCGGGGCTGCGGCGGATCTGAGGTCCACGGTGCCCTATACCGCCGGGGCGGGAATCAGCCAATGGAAGGTGATTTCGGAGTTTTGCCGGACCTATGGAGGCTTCCTGCCCCGGTTTGCCAAAACCGGAGAGCTGCTGGCAACACCGGAACAGGACAGCGGAAAGAGGATCATCCTTGACAGCGGCAGTCCGGTGCTGAATTGCCGAATCCGGGAGGATCACTACGGCGTGCTGACGGAGGCACTGGTCATCGACAAGCGGCAGAATGTCAGCTACTCTGTGAAAAATCCGGAGATGATTGCCAAGGGCGGCCAGTGCCGCCGGGTGATCTATACGCCGGGGCGGAGCACCTGGGATGCCATGCGCTATACGGGAGAATACCAGATCCAACAATCCAAAAAGGAGGAGCAGGCGGTGACGGTAACGCTGCCGGGGAGCTTTGACGCATTTCCGGGGGATCGGGTGACGGTGAGACTGGAAAAGCTGGGCCTTACCGGAAATTACCGGGTGGCGGAGACGGAAAACCGGTTTTCCGCCAGAGAAGGAGCCGTGATGATCTGGACATTGAAGGAGTGTGGTTGAAATGTGGCTGGCACAGAGCATGAAGCAGGCGGTCCCCACGGCGGATGCCGACCAGGGGATCTCTACCATAGTGGGAGATCAGATGGGAGTGGTGACCCGGGGCGAAGTGCGGCAGTTACCCATCTACGGTCCGGGCGGCTATGTGTGGCTGCCGGAGAGCGGGGCTTCCGTGCTGGTCATTAAGGGCGGCCCCGGCGGAGAGGAGCAGTGCGTCTGCGGCGGTAAGCAGGCGGAGGTCCCAAAGGGGATGCAGCCGGGGGAGGTCTATATTTACGGTCCGAAGGGCAGCAATGTGTATTTGCAGAAGGATGGGACGATTGAACTGACAGGGCGAATTTCCATCAGAGGACAACTTCTTATCAACGGGCAGCCCTACAAACCTTGCACCTGCGGAGAGGGAGGGATTCTGTAGTGCTGATGCTGGTGAACGGTGATTATGTACCGCAGGGAAACGGATTACAGTCAGCGAAGGGGGACGAGGCAGTTTTGCAGCGGATGCTGATGAAACTGACTGCCCGGCGGGGGCAGTTTCCCTTTATGGAGAATTTCGGCAGCAGACTGTGGACTCTGGACCGGCTGCGTCCTGCGGAACGGCAGGCTGCGGCGGAACAGTATGTACTGGAGGCCCTCCGGGATGAGCCGGGCCTGATGGTAGAGCAGGTGACGCTGGCGGAGAACGGCGGAAAGGCGTCCCTGACGGTGAACGCCGTCAAAGACGAACGCCGATTGACGGCGGAGGTGGCCTTGGGGCAGGAGGGAGTGACAATGTGAGAGCGACGGAGACGATCTATCGGGAAATGCTGGCGGCCTACGCCAAGCGGCGGGGCGGACAGCTTCAGGAGGACTGCGACCTGTCGGTGCGTCTGTGGGCGGCAGCGGCACAGATCCAGGCGTTGGAGGCACAGGCGGAATGGGTGCTGGGGCAGAGCTTTCCACAGACAGCTGCAGGGGTCTATCTGGACCGCCACGGAGCCATGCGAGGCATCGTCCGACAGGCATCCAGCAGGGCGACCGGTCAGTTGACCTTTCGGCTGTCCAACGCACAGACCGGCGCGGTGAGCGTGGAGACCGGAACGGTGTGCATGACGGAGGGAACTGTCCGGTTCCGGACTACGGAGCCGGGGACAATCCCGGCGGGGGAGATTTCGGTGACCGTGGCGGCGGAGGCCGTGGAGACTGGCAGCAGCGGGAACGTGGGAGCCGGAACCGTTCATGTGCTGACGGCGTGTCCCGTGGCGGTGACGGCAGTCACCAATGAAAAGGCATTTACGGGCGGACTGTCGGAGGAAACGGATGAGGAACTGCGGCAGCGGATTTTGGACAGCTTTCAGCGGCTGCCCAATGGAGCCAACGCCGCGTGGTATGAGCTGACCGCCTGCCGTCACGAGGGCGTGGCGGCGGCCAAGGCGGTGGGAAAAGCCCGGGGCGCCGGGACAGTGGATGTGTATGTATCGGCACCGGATGGTATTCCCTCGGAGAAGTTGCTGACAGAGCTTCAGACGGTTTTTCAGAAAAGCCGGGAGATCGCGGTGAACGTGCAGGTAAAAGCGCCCACGGCCGCGACAGTGGACGTGGCGGTGACGGTAAAAACGGCGGAAGGGACGGATTTTGCCAATGTGAAGACTGCGGTGGAGGCTGATCTGGCGGAGCAGTTCAACGGAAAGCTGTTAGGCAGGGGCGTGAAGCTGGCGGAGCTGAACAGCAGAATCTATGCTCTGCCGGGTGTAGAGAACTGTCATATTACGGCCCCGTCAGCTGATCTGGCGGCCAATGACACGGTGCTGCCGGTATTGGGGACGGTGACAGTGACAGAGGAGGCGTGAGTCGTGTGTATGAGCAGTATTTGATTCGCCTGTTGGCCCCTTTGAGTCTCTACAATCTCCGAGCACCCCATAACGGCGGCGAGTTGGCGGCGCTGGGCGGGGAGCTGGACAGCGTCAGTGGGCTGGTAGAACTGGTGGAACGGGAAAGCCTGCTGGCCACGGCGGAGAGCGAGGGCCTTGACCGCCGGGAGGTATTGTTTGCTCACAAGCCTGCGGCCGTGACCCAAGAGGACCGCCGGGAGGCCATCGCCGCGCTGCTGCGGATCAGCGAGGACAGCCTGACACCGGAGGCCATCAACGATACTCTCACCGGCTGCGGCATCCGGGCCAGAGCGGAGGAAAAGGCGGACGGCAGCCTGCGGGTCGTATTTCCCAGAACTGCCGGTGTGCCGGCGGAGTTCGACCAGATCAGGAAGATTATTTTAGATATTCTACCCTGTCATTTAGAGGTGGAGTTCTACTTCCGCTATCTGACCTGGGCAGAATGTGAAGCGGCGGAATATACATGGGATGAGGTGGAGACGGCACAGCATACCTGGGAGAGCTTTCAACTGGCGGTGCCGCCGGAGGAATGAGACATGAGTGAGATCATAACCGCCGCCATCACCGGCTGTGTGACGCTGCTGGGGGTGCTTTTGAGCAACCGGGCGGCCCAAGCGGTAACGGATGAGAAGCTCACGGAGCTGACCCGGGAGGTCCGGGAGCACAATCATTTCGCACGGCGGGTGCCGGTGGTGGAGGAACAGATCCGGGGCATGGACCGCCGGTTGGAGCAATTGGAACAGGGGCAGCGGCGTCAGCCCATCTCTTGAGATGGCGGACAGAGAGGAGCAGGAATGGATATTTCAGCATTTGGTATGGCAGGCGTGGCGGCGATCACGGTGATCTGCTACCTTGTGGGTTGGATCGTTAAGGTGTCCGGTCTGGATAACAAGTGGATCCCGGTGATCGTGGGTGTCTGCGGGGGGATCTTGGGCGTTGTGGGAATGCTGGTCATGACGGATTTTCCGGCGGCGGACCCGCTGACCGCCGCTGCGGTGGGAATCGTCAGCGGTCTCGCGGCCACAGGCGTGGATCAGATCAGCAAACAGATGAAGGACTGAGGGCGGAAAGGAGCGCGAAGATGGAAAAGATGTTTGAGAAAATCATCAGCGAAGGGAAAAAGTCCGGCAAGAGCATTGAAGAGATCAATGCCGAGCTGAAGGCGGCTGGGGCCAACTTCCACTTGAATCCCGACGGCGGCGTGGCCGGTTGGACCGATGCAGAGATGGAGGAGGGCTTTATCCCTGCGGAAGAGGAACCCAAGGAGGCCCGGCGTACCTTGGATATGCGCCGCAGAATGGAATTTGCCGGGACTGAGCAGATCCAGTGGATCCCCGGCGGCAGGTTTGCAGTCAGTTATGACGAGGACGGCTACGCCAAGAGCGCCGTCCGGCTCCATGACTGATGTATTTGCCTGCGCCAGAGCGCAGATCTATTACAACAGCAAACGGAAACCTCTGGCGCAGGTGAAGCGGGAGTCCGGATGCAGCCACATCATCAACGGCTATTTGTTTAACGGCAGCTTTCAGCCGGTTGGCTGGACGGTGATCGACGGCAAGGTCATCAGTCGGGACGCCTATCAGGACTGGGGAATTTCCATCGGTTCTGATGGGAAGCCCCAGATGCTGACGGATCGGGGCGGCAGTTTTCTTTCCGGGGTGCCTCTTTTGAAAAATGGGGCGAAGCTGGAGCGAAGCCTGACGCCGGATGTGGCCCGCTCCGCAGCCCGGACAGCTGTGGGCTGGATGCCGGATGGACGGATCTGCCTGTGGTGCGACAAGACCAGCCTGACCCGGGAGCAGCTTCAAAACAAGCTGCTGGGCCTGGGCGTGGCGGATGCGCTGATGTTGGACGGCGGCGGTTCCACCCAGGGATTTTTTCCCTCTGGTAAGGTGGCCAGTTCCCGAAAGGTGCCGACGATGGTCCTGTTTTGGGAAGAGACCCACAAGGAGGAGAACACAGACCTGAACTGGGCAGGAAAATCTGGGATCCTGACGGAGGCCCAGCTTGCGGAGCCGGAAAAGGCCGTTACCCGGCGGGAATTGGCGGAAATTCTGCATCGGCTTCAAAAATAAATTCAAAAAATCGGGGAGACTTTTATGAAAGTTTCCCCGATTTTTTGCTTGAAAGCCAGTGCTTGACAACAGAGCGGAGCGGGGTATGATGAGATTATATCTTGCAAAGGGGAATGTACTATGACCAGAACAATCGGAATAAGAATAATCTGTGTGGCGACGGCATTGATTTTGGCACTGGCTTCCATATTCGGCGTGGCCAAACTCACCACGGACCCGGCCTTTTACCAGAAGTCTATCGCCGCACTGGAGGAAAAGCAGGAGACGGTTTTGGAACTGACTGCGGCCTCCACAGCGGCATCGGCGGCGATCACGCTGCTGCCCGGCGACACGGCTACACCGATCGCGGACAAGCTGGCGGATCTCAGCGGCTATTTTCTCATCGTGCTCTGCGCCATTTTTCTGGAAAAATATTTGCTGACCATCACCGCCAGTGCGGCATTCAAGGTCCTGATCCCGGCGGCCTGCGCAGCCTTTGCCACTGCGGCACTGTTCCCCCGCCTGCGGCGGACGGCAGGGGCGCTGGCGTGGAAGCTGGCATTGTTCGGCGTAGCGATCATGCTGGTAATCCCGGTGGGGATCCGGGTCAGTGACCTGATTGAGGATACCTATCAGGCATCCATTGCGGCTACCATTCAGGAGGCCAAGGATGCCACGGATACGATTCAGAAAAGCCAGAATGAAGGCTCAGCAACGGAACAGAGCGGTATTTCCGGATTCTTTTCCAAGGTGACGGACAGCATTACCGGCGCCGCAGCCGGTGCGGTGGAGAAGCTTCGGAATGTGCTGAACCGCTTTTTGGAGGCTCTGGCAGTCATGCTGGTGACTACCTGCCTGATCCCGATTCTGGTGCTGCTGTTTTTTGTGTGGCTGGTAAAACTCATTTTGGGCGTGGAACTGCCGCCACTGGGAATGCCCCGCCGCTCCGGCGAGAAAATCGGCGGAGGAGAGACTTGACTTCCGGTTGCAATTCCGGCAGATCTGTGGTATGTTAGAAAAACAGACCGCATGGAGCGGAACGTAAACGAAAACGCTCAAAGAAAGTTGAGGATCACCTATGTCAAACATTACAAAAACCGCCATGATCACCGTTTGCGGACGGCCCAACGTGGGCAAGTCCAGCCTGACCAACGCGCTGGTGGGCGAAAAGGTCGCCATCGTTTCCAACAAGGCCCAGACGACCCGGAACCGGATCTACGGCATTGTGAATCGGGAGGACACCCAGTACATTCTGCTGGATACGCCGGGACTGCACAAGCCCAAGTCTGCTCTGGGGGATTACATGGTGAAGGTCGTGACCTCCAGCCTCAGCGATGTGGACTGCGCGCTGCTGCTGGTGGAGCCCATCCCCCATGTGGGAGGACCGGAGAAGGCGCTGATCGACCGCATCCGGGAGGAAAAGATCCCCTGCATCCTGTGCATCAACAAGATCGACACTGTGGAGCCTGCGGAGTTACTGCCGGTGATCGCGGCTTACAACGAGGTGTGGGACGGATTTGACGCCATCATTCCCATTTCTGCCCATAAGGGCGGCGGTCTGGACGATTTGATGCATGAATTGCAGAAATACGCCCAGGAAGGTCCTCAGCTGTTCCCGGACGGAGAGACCACCGACCAGCCGGAACGGCAGGTCATGGGCGAGCTGCTGCGGGAAAAGCTGCTGCTGTGTCTGGATAAGGAGATCCCCCACGGCACCGCCGTGGAGATCACCAAATTCTCCGAGCGGGATTCCGGGGTGGTGGACGTGGACGCCACGATCTATTGCGAAAAGGCCAGCCACAAGGGCATCATCATCGGTAAGCAGGGTGCCATGTTGAAGAAGATCAGCTCTCTGGCCCGGGCGGATATGGAAAAGTTCATGGGCACGAAGGTCTATCTCCAGACCTGGGTGAAGGTCAAGGAAAATTGGCGGGATAACCTGAACTATGTGCGGAGCATGGGCTACCGGGATGAATAACAACAAAGGGCCGGGAAGGATATCATCCTTCCCGGCCTTTTTTATTTGCTGCTGGTCAACTGCCCCAAAAGCGGCTCAAAGTCTACGCCATCCTGCTCTGTGAGTCCCTCGGCCAAGGTGCGCGCAATGCAATCACGGACAAAATCCGCAGCGGCTTGGGCGGCCTGAAAAAGGGGAACACCCCTTGCCACCCCTCCAGCGAGGACGCTGGCGAACAGGTCGCCGGTGCCGGAAAAGTCCTGCGGCTCCCGGGGAGTCTGTACAGCTTTGCTCTCGCCGCTGTCACGGTCAAAGCACAGGGCTCCGGTCTGTCCCGACTCCGAAGAGTAGCCGGTGAGCACCACAGACCGCCGTCCACCCACACTTAACCGGCGAACCACCTCGTAGGCGTCGGTCCGCTGAATTTCCTCATAGGGATGGTCCAGCAGCAGCGCCGCCTCCGTCAGATTGGGGGTGATCACATCCGCATTTTCCGCCAGCACCCGCATCCCTCGGCACAGTTCCGGTGTGCAGGTACGGTAGGCGGTGCCGTGGTCGCCCATGACGGGGTCCACGATGACGGCGGTATCGGACTTTTTGAACGTATTAAAAAAACGTGCCACAGTGTCCACCTGATCGGCACTGCCTAAAAATCCGCTGTAAATGGCGCCAAATTGCAGATCCATGGCGGTCCAGTGATCCGCGATACGGCCCATTTCCGTCGTCAGATCCAAAAAGGTATTGCCGGGAAAACCGGTATGAGCGGAGAGCAGGGCGGTAGGCAGGGGGCAGCATTGGCAGCCCATGGCGGAGAGTACCGGCAGGGCAATGGTCAGCGAACAGCGGCCAAAGCAGGACAGATCGTGAATGGCAGCGATGCGGGGTGTGGACAAAGCGATCCCTCATTTCAAAGTGTGAATAATACCAATTCATTGTACTGCGGAAATACCTCTTGTTCAAGAGGAAAAACTGTGCTATACTCTATGAGATCAAATATACGGTACGCGCCTGTGATGGAATTGGTAGACATGCGGGATTTAGGTACTTGTACGTCTAACGGTATGAATATCATTTCAAATGTGCCGCAAACCATTGAAATGACTGACTTTTTCCGTTTTCTGTTGTAAACGGATTTTGGCCTTTTTTCTTGAGTTCTCTCCTAAGTTCTCTCCTGTTCCAGCATTCCTTGAGATTTTTCTGGATTTCAGAAAACTTACATGATAAAATTGAATAGTATTTGCGGGTATGGCGGAATTGGTAGACGCGCTGGTCTTAGGAGCCAGTGAAATTCTCGTGTGGGTTCGAGTCCCACTACCCGCACCACTGCGTTTGAGAATCCTACGGGATTTTCAGACGCAGTTTTGTTATATAGAAAGGTTGGGATCAATGCGAATAACTTCAGCCATTCGTGCGGCCGATGCATCCTTGGCGCTCGTTTCCAAGTGGGCATAGGTTCCTGCTGTGGTGGTGAAGTTACTGTGTCCCAGCCACTCCTGGATCTCTCGCATGGAAATGCCGTTTTTCAACAATAACGAAGCACAAGTATGCCTCAAATCATGAAAACGGATGTGCCGGAGATTATGTTTCTTGAGCAGCAGGCTAAAGTGTTGGGTGATATAGTTTGGGGTATACAGACCCCCCATGGGATTCACACAGATATAGTCACTGTCAATATAACTGTTCCCACACAGCTTTCGATTTTGCTTCTGCTGTTCTTTGAGTTTAAGCAGAAGTTCCCGATATTGCGGGACAAGGGGCATTGAGCGGCAACTGGACATATTTTTTGTGCGATCCTTATACAACAACTTCAACTCGCCATCACATTTCGCTTGGAGAACAGTGTGATTGATTGTGATGATGTTATTCTCGAAATCTACCGATTTCCATTTAAGTCCAACAATTTCGCTGCGGCGCAAGCCATAAAACGCCGCCATTAAAATGGGAAATTCAAGCGGATCTCCTTTAGCCGCCTCGAAGAGAGCCTCCAACTCAGCAACCGAGTAAAATGACCCGACAAATTTTTGTGCTTTGGGGCGTTCTACCCGATCCATAGGATTGGCCGCGATCAAGTTATGCCTTACAGCATATTTTAATGCCTTATGCATTAACCCGTGATAGTGCTGGATTGTGACACCCTTTACTTTGAGCGTATTGAAACAATATTCATAAAACCCTTCAATAGCTAAGGAAGTCAGTTCAGCCAATGTAACCCCGATTTTCTTGAAATATGGTGAAATTCGGTTTTTCACCGTCAGTTCATATCCCGCATATGTATTTTCCTCCACCGAATTTTTTATAAAACCCAACCACTTTTCCATATAATCAGAAAATAGCATCTGAGGGACAATTTGCGAAGACACTACGGTCTTCTCCGAATCTTCCGCTTCTTTATAGTTATACCTGGTTTCCAGGAGCATATCTTCGGCTGCCTTCAGATTTCTTTTCCCACCAACAGCGATCCCCGTAGGAATCCATTTGGTTTTACGCCCTCCCCATTTATCTTTAAGGTTGAGCACCATATAATAGCGGTTTTTCTTGATTTGCAGGTGTCCCGCTACCATAATCATACCTCCTTCTGTAATAGCGGCACGGTGTCCCTGCTAATGGCAACACCATTTTAACACACTCGTTCCCTCCCTACAACTTACGAGAGATTATTATTTTGGGCGCCGTAGGCATTTAAAATTTTAGCCCTGTATATAGTCAATCACACTCATTTTGGGAATACGAAACGCCTTGCCAATTTTGAAGTAGCGAATATGTCCCTCGTGCAGCAGCTGATATGCGGCTTTAGGCCCTATTCCGCCCAACATCAGACACATTTGTTTCACGGTTACTACATCCGGGTACTCAGCAAAAGGTTTCTCGTGTCGCTTATGAGCCACTGTGCTTTCCTCCTTTATATCGACTGTTGAAAAAGGAGATGCCTTCCGGTACCCCGGAAGGCATCTCCATCTTGTCAGCCTAATAATATCACAAGGATTTGCGACACCGCAAGCCCCACGATACGTACATTATTTTGAAAAATCTATGACATAACTCTGACATCACCTGAACATCAGAGCTTAAAGCTGTCAGCATAGGCATACATTTCCGCAAGAGCAAGGATCGCAGCCTTTCTCACGCGATCCACCGTGCGGTAGGTTACACCAAGCTGTTCCGCCACCTCATTTGGAGCCACTTCCTCCAGATACAGCAGACGAACGACCTCTGCCTGTCGCTTGTCCAAAAGTGCGATGTAATACTTGAGACGCTTCTGTTTTTGCTTCAACTCAAACAGTTCCTCTGCAATTTCGCTGGACGCCTGCGCATTCAGGCGCTCTGCCTGCTCCTCATAGTTAAGCGCGATAAAAAGGGTTTTATTGGACACTCTGCCCTGAGTGTGACCAAGCCCATCCCCATGTCCGTAGTTCATTGCTTCGATCTGCTCGTTCAGCGTTACGAGGGGCGGATTCTCCATCTGGAATTGCAGCAGCGCGATTTTACGTTCACGCTCGTTATAGGTTTTCAAAAGGTCCTTGACCTTATTTTTCATTTCAGCACTCATAATGATTTCCTTTCTATTTCAGATTTTGTTTTGGAGCGAATGGACGTGAGTGCTGTCGGTGGGGAGCGGCAACGAGGACGATCCCTACCCGGAAAGATATAATAAAAGGCACCCTTACGGGCATGATAGCCCGCAAAGATGCCTTGATAAAATATGGAGTTTTTCCAAGTAAAAGAGGGCAGCGGTGCACAGGCACGGCAAAAAAGCGCAGTGTCTGGCGGAATTACGTGGCAAAGAGCGAAAACGGACGAAATGCGCAGCAAATCAACATATATTTTAATAATTCGATTTTCGACCTGAATAAGGCCCACGGAAACAACACCTGCATCCGCAGGGCCGCCGAGCGCACACGCTATTCCTTTAGTGAAAGCTACTCGAAACAGGTCATGTATCTACCTCCGTTTCCTATGGGGAACGGGGACGATCAGGAGCGACAGAAAATTTGTTGCTCTTCGCTGATGCCACCATTTCTATTTCAATAAACACCACCCGTACTTGATTCTAAGTATAAAAGAAATATTACCAAAGTTTTAGTGTTTTTGTCGTCTGCCGTAACATTATAATTTTTATTGAGGAAAGCAGTCTATTTATAATAGCGCTACACAAAATCGGTGCTTGCGTGATATACTATACCCGAAGCAAACAGGACTGAGAGGTGGTCAAATGGATACGCAGCGTACCTATATCGCGATAGATCTCAAGTCGTTCTACGCTTCCGTGGAATGTATGCAGCGCAATCTCGACCCAATGACCACCAACCTTGTTGTGGCGGATCTGAGCCGCACGGAGAAGACCATCTGCCTCGCCGTTACACCATCGCTGAAGCAGTACGGCATCTCCGGCCGAGCAAGGCTCTTTGAGGTGGTACAGCAGGTCAAGCAGGCCAATGCACAGCGACAGCGCTCCGCTCCCGGCCATGCATTCACTGGCTCGTCCCACGACGATACCGAGCTGAAAGCCCATCCGGAGCTGGCAATCGACTATGTGGTTGCGCCACCGCAGATGGCGAAGTACATGGAGGTCAGCACCGAGATTTACAACGTCTATCTGAAATATGTAGCGCCGGCGGATATCCATGTCTACTCCATTGACGAGGTGTTCATGGATGTCACCCACTACCTGAGTACCTATAAACTCTCAGCGCGGGAACTTGCGATGAAGATTATACTGGATGTCCTGGCTACCACCGGCATCACGGCCACGGCGGGCATCAGCACCAATCTCTACCTCTGCAAGGTTGCCATGGACATCGTTGCCAAGCATATTCCTGCTGACCGCAACGGCGTCCGGATCGCGGAGCTGGATGAGATGACCTATCGCCGCACACTCTGGAGCCACCAACCGCTGACTGACTTCTGGCGTGTCGGCCGGGGCTATGCGAAGAAGCTGGAGGAACATCGGATGTTCACCATGGGCGATGTGGCTCGTCAATCCCTCCAGAATGAGGATGTGCTTTACAAGCTCTTTGGCATCAACGCCGAGCTGCTGATCGACCACGCCTGGGGTTGGGAGCCCTGCACCATTGCAGACATTAAAGCCTACAAGCCCAGCTCCAACAGCCTTGGTTCCGGGCAGGTGCTGCACTGTCCCTACACCGCAGAGAAGGCCAAGTTGGTGGTGCGGGAGATGGCGGATCTTCTGGTTTTGGACTTGGTAGACAAGGGGCTGGTTACAGACCAAATCGTGCTGACCGTCGGCTATGATATTGAAAACCTGACTGACTCGAAGCGGAGTAGGAGTTATAAGGGCGAAGTGACCACAGACCACTACGGGCGCAAGATCCCAAAGCACGCCCACGGTACAGGAAATCTTGGGAAGTACACTTCCTCGACGCGGGAGATTTTGCAGGCGGTGTCGGAACTCTACGACCGCATCGTTGATCCTGATCTCCTTGTCCGACGCCTGAACATCGTTGCCAACCATGTCATTGATGAGTCATCTGTTCCGGCAACTCCGGAAACTGAGCAACTCGACCTGTTCACCGACTATGAGGCGCGGAACCGTCAGCAGGCTGAGGATGCAGCCGCTCTAGAGCGTGAGAAGCGCCAGCAGGAGGCCATTCTGTCCATCAAGAAGAAGTTCGGCAAGAACGCCATCCTAAAAGGTATGAATCTGGAGGAGGACGCGACAGCCAGAGACCGCAACGCCCAAATAGGTGGGCACAAGGCGTAAATAAGGGGTAGATTGGAGGCGAGGAAAATGAAAACGCCTATTATCAGAAGCAAAGAAGATGTCGTGCGCAATGTTGATGAGATAGGTTTTCTCCCCTTTTTCAAAAACCATATAGAAGGATTTTCTCTTGAAGAAATTGTTGAGCCTGAATTTTGGTACGACAGTTTCGGGGACGGAAAATTAAAATGGCAGGCTTGGTCATGGCGTGAGGAAATTGCGTTGGACAAGTCCGCGATTTATGGCAAGTTCTTCTGCGGAAAGGCTGGCTTTATTGCAAAGGAATATTTCCCGGATTTCTGCAACTACCGGAGACAGGGCTACGATTACGATGCCCTTTATGATGAAGGCTTCATGAAGCGGAGCGATAAGGAGATTGTAGATTATCTGAGCAGGTCCGGTCCTATACTTACTTCTCAGATGAAAAAGGAACTTGGCTTTGGGAAAGACGGTAAGAAAGGTTTTGATAGTATCATCACCCGTCTGCAAATGCAAACCTATATCGGTGTGACCGAGTTCCGATATAAAGTCGCCAGCAAAACAAGAGAAACCTATGGCTGGGGAGTGGCTGTTCTCGATACCGCCGAAAACTGTTGGGGCAAAGAACTATGCACCGCTGCCTATAAGTGTGATCCAGATGAGTCTTTGGATCGGCTGCTTGGTAAGTTATCCTGCTCTCTGCCGAACTATAGCCACGCAAGTCTTATGAAACTGATAAAGGGATAACGGAGGTGCGGTATGACCAGCGAAAACAATCATAAATACGATGACATCATTGGTCTGCCGCACCATGTTTCGGCTACCCGGCCACGGATGTCCATGATCGACCGTGCGGCTCAATTTAGCCCATTTCAAGCACTTACAGGATACGGTGCAGCAATTCAAGAAACAGGCCGTTTGACCGACCGGAAGATTGAACTGTCCGAGGATGAACGTATCGTCCTGGACATGAAGCAACAAATCCTGCTCGACAACATCAGAGAATGTCCAGATGTGAGCATCACTTACTTTATTCCCGATGAGCGGAAGGCCGGCGGCTCCTATGTTACAGTCACTGGTAATGTGAAGAAAATTGATGATTACCAGCGGCTTCTTATTCTGACTGATAGGGCACAAATCCCGCTTGACGAAATCGTTGACATTGAAAGTGAGCTTTTTAACAACATAGGATAGAACAAAAACAAACGGGGTACCGGCTTTAATGAGCCGATACCCCGTGACATTATTTATGCTGCTTTCTGAAATCGCTGGTTGCGGATACTGTTCGCCCTGACCTGAAGTTCCTGCGAGAGGAACTTCAACACGGAGAACTCATCATCAAGCCCATCCAGCTCACGCTGCAGCACACTTTCGTAGTGCCGCTTTTTCTCTTCCAGTGCCTGCACCTTCAGCACCCAACGATCCATGACCGCAGGGCTCTGGCTGCCGCTCTTGATAAGGTAATCGCACTTCTCCTGATAGGTAGCGATTTCCTTCTTGACGGCCAAATAGAACTCCTCAGTCATCTTATCACGCTGCTTGGCATCGTCGATGATGTAGAAGCTATTGACCACCAAGGGGGTCTGCTTCTTGTTCAGCCCGCTGAGCAGAGTGATGAAGTCCTCGAAAATATCAACCCTGTCCATATAGGTGCGGGGAACAAAGTACATATGGCCGGTGATGCTCAGCTTGGTGGCCTCGATCCCGCGCAGGAAATTAGTGCAAATGGTCTCGATCTGTTTGCGGTTGGCGCAGCGCTGATAAAGCTCGAACAACTCTTCGGCCCTGCGGCAGCACTCCCGCACATCCACGGCGTCGTCCATCACCAGATTGTCACAGCGGAACACGCCGTCCACCTTGTCGTAGCTGATGTTGGCCAGCTTTTCGTACTGGTTGGTCTGACGGTTCATAGTCTCTTTGACCAGCTCACGGGACAGGATCTCCGCCGTGCGCTTATTGTCGCGGCAGTAGGCCAGATAAATATTGGTTTCCCCATTTTCCGTAACAGGGACGCGCTCCCGAATGTCACCAGTAGCGGAACGGAACGCATCCGACACAGAAAGCCGATTGCCTCCGCTGTAAGGGATATCCATGCTGTCGCATAGCTCGGACAGTTCATCCTTATCCACAAGCAGGTTGGCAAGGGAGAAATAGAGGAATTTGCCCAGCACGTGCTCGGCATCGCCCTCTGCGGCGGCAACAAAATTGCGAATGTCCATAACTTTGTCCATGTTCATAATCCTTTCTTTTGGTTTTTGTGGTTACCAATTTTCAACAAGCTGCGTCAGTTTTTCGTATTGACCAACCATCAGCAATCCCAATTCGTAGCGATAGTTGATGTAGTTCAGGTGGTACTCAATTTTCTCAAGCGTCAACCTGTCTCCGTTTTCTTTTGCTTGACGATATTGCACAATGTAATCAAGCATCCGGCTGCGTTTCATACCGAATCCATCCTGTTTCATCAGCAGGTAGATCTCATCCATTTCGCGATTTGTCAGCATATCTGCCTCCCGTTACATGGCTGCCACTCGGCTGAGGAGGTAGTCGTCCACTCCCTTGTAGGCCGGGTTCCATGTGTATTTTGAGTATCGGATGCCGGGGATCTTTTTTACCTCCTTGCGCATGGTAAGGATAGCGTCCCGGACATTCTTGTTGGTCATTTGGTCCATATCCATGGCCTCTACGATCTCACGGACGCCGAGTTCCCGAATGGTGTCCGTGAGTCCTCCCAGCGCATTGACGCCGCCGATGCAAATGAACAGTTCGTTATTCGCAAGGTGGCTTGCCACGTCACCCTTCAGCGGGCCTTCCGTCAGGAAAGCCCGCTTTCTTGATGTATCCCCGGTCACGTGGACCCAGGAATAACTGCGGGTGCCGTTTGGCATATTGCGGCTGGAGAACCAGCGGTACTTTCGGTCGGGTGTGTCCGCATCATCCAGGCGGATCTTCAGACCCTGTATCAGGCCATCCTTATTCCGCACCGGAATCAGAAACCCGTTGGGGCCGGATATCGTCCAGTCACCGTAGTAGGTGCGAAACCCGGGCAGGCCGCACAGCTCATGTCCGTGGGAGCGAAGCAGGTCGGCCAAAAGCCGGCGGCCCCGCTCCGTTTCGGGCATACTGCGGTATCCGTTCTCCCGGATACGTTCTTCGGACAGCCCGCGTTCCAGCAGGTTTTCTCCGTGCTTATCCAGAAGCACCAGATGATCCAGCATATCCGAATATGCGGCGTGGCGCTGTTCCAATGAAACAGGCTGCCGCTCACTGTTTTGGGGAGTTGGCTGTTGAGGCATAGGATAAACCTTGCTCTCTTTCACCAGCTCCCGGTAAGCCTCTGCATTGCTGATCCCTTTGATCCTTGCGTACAGACTCACGCTGTTGCCGTGTGCGCCGCACAGGTTACAGCGGTATTGGTCTGTATCGGCATTGAGGCTCAGATGATATTTTCCCGGTCCATGGTCGTGACAGAAGGGGCAGCTCGCCTCGACCTCCTTTCGCCGCAGCGTCCGGGAGTCGAGGACGAGCCCACACCGTCTGGCCGTTTCCACGATGGGGATCTTATCGTAAATTTTGACGGCCAAACGGAATCACCCCCGTCAGGCAGCTTTTTGTTCCATACGGATGATCGGATTCACAGGCCGCACCTGCAGCGCAGTGTTGCTGATACATTTTGCCATGATGATCTGTCCCGTGGGACGGACATTGGCAAGATCGTCAACAGACTCCATATTGTCCACGAACACCGGATAATTTCTGCCAGTCAGCCGCTTCACCAGCTCGGAGACCTCCATACCTGCCCGAATCTTTTCGGAAAGAGAAAGCCGGTCATAGCGTCGGCCGCCATAGGTGAATTTGAAGGTGTCCTTGACCTCGCCGGTGGATTTCACCACATCGTAGAGGGATATCTCCACCTTGTTCATCTTCAGCTGCGAGAAGGTCAGCTCCGCGCGCTTACAAACGTAAGAGACCACATCGGTCATGGCACGCTTGATTCCCCCGATGGTTTCCCTGGCCTGCCGGCTTTCCTGATCAAAGTCGGGCATATCTGCCGCAACCATCGTTTCAAGGGCGGCGAGCTTTGCCTCGCACTGCCGCAGTTCCTCCCGGCACTCGGTCAACCGGTCATATTCCGGCTGGGTAAGGTTGCCGTAGTCCAGCTCCGTACTCAGGCTCTGAATCTCCGTGCGCAGCCGCTCCACCTCTTTGGAAACGCTGCCAGACAACTCCTGGCAGAGCCTTTCCATTTCAGCGGCGTCAGCCTCCCATTTTGCAAGGTCATCTGCCTTGAACTGGTCAAAGGTGTCCGACGCCTTTTTATCCATTTCCTGAAGCTCCGTGAGCTGACTGCGCTGCTCGGTTCCGGCGGCGTAGAGGTCAGAAATCACCTTCTTGAGCGCCGCCTGCACTTCGGGCAGACTCTGCTCTGTCACTGCGCGGTGGCAGGTAGGACACTCCATGCCGGCGTGAAACGCCTTAAATGAGGCGGCCTCCCGCTGATACCGTGCGCCCAGCTCCTTGACCTTGGCGGCGATGTCCGCCAAAGGCTGGGTGAACTTGGACTGGTACTGCTCGGCCTGCCTGCGGGCAATTTTCTCCCGCAGGTCACTCAGGCTCTTGCGCTGCTCCTCTGTATCAGACCGGTCATCCCGGGCCGCTTCGTCATAGCGCTGGCTCAGTTCTACCAACCGCTCCTGCATTTCTGAAATATCCATACCCGCAAACTGCTTGCTTTCCAGTCCTGCGATCTCCCAACGCAGCTTATCCATCTGGCTTGCCATGTCCTGATGGGTTTGCTCATAGGTCTTACGCTGAGACTCCGCAAGGTCTTTCTGACCGCCTAAGTATGTAATGCGCTCTTCAAGTCCGCGGATCTCCTCCCGGCGCCGCTTGAGCCAGACATCCGGAGAGAGCAGGGACTCGTTCTTGAGCGCTTCCCGCACAGGCTCAGAAAGCTCGGCCAGCACCGTTTCATGAGGGATCATGGGCAGATACATTTCCAGCAGGTTCTTGCCGTTCTCGCCCAGCTCCTCAATGAAGTACAGAGGGTTGAGAATAGACAAAAACACGTCACGCTCTCCGAACATATCCGTCAGGTCGAGCTGGCGGATCTCATACCCATCGTAGGTAATGGTCATGCGGTTTTTCCGGCGGGTACGGGTCAGTTCGTGGTGCGTACCTGTTTCATCCATGAAACACATCCGGATGGCGACATCAGGATTGTTCTCATTATGAAGCCGGTCAATCCCGCGCTCCCCGAAGAAGGGGAGCCCGGTTACGACGAAGGCAATGGCATCTGCGATGCTGGTTTTGCCTCGGCCGTTGCCGCCGGTGATGACGGTGGGATTGCCGAAGACCAACTCCGTGGGGCCCTCGTAGGACTTAAAGCCAGAAATGTTCATGCTGGTGATCTGAAACTGTTCGATCTTTTTCAAATGACTACTCCTTTCTTTTTCTGATGACCGACTTTCTTACGCTGCCTGTTGTGTCTGCGGATAGATCTCATAGAACTCCAGCACATAGAAGGCCACAGTGTCCTGCTGGCGGGTGGTCAGCTTCACATTGAAAAGCTGGATACCGCGCACAAGCTCCGGATGTGCCCCTCGGACATATGCGTAGAGCTGCTTCTTATTGGGTGTTTCCATCTGAACCAGCGTATTGCTGGCGCTCATACCGCCCTGAATCTTGGCGTCCAGAATGGTGTAGAGCTCCGGCAGAGGCTGTGCTGTCTGCTGCGGCGGATAAAACGGCATCGTCTTTCCGGCCGGATGGCTTTCCTGAACAGGTGCGCTGTTCGGGGTCTGCGCAGTGGCAGGTGCCATCTGTCGGGAAGTCTGCTGCCACTGGGGTTGTTGACCCTGCGGCGGTGCCGGCTGCGGAGCAGGCGCCGGTCTCGGCTGGTTATTGTTCTGAGCCTGCGGATGCTGCTGATTGGACACAGGCGCAGGATTCTCGTTTTTGGGAGCTTTCTGCTCGGGTGCGCTTTTGGGCGTCAGTAGGGACTGGATACCGCTTGCGGTTGCAGGCTTTAATCCTAATCTCTGCAGTGTGTTCATATAGGCGTTGTCCAGCTTGGCCCGTTCGCTGTCCTTGATCACATAGCTGCGCCCCCGGCGCTCAATGTCCACCCAGACTGTATCTAGGCTGTATAGAACACGACCGATGCCCCATTGATACGCGGCACGCTTCATACTGTCGGAAAGACCGCCTTTGACTGGCTCAATGTCCGAGTCCTCAGCGCCGTCCCACTTGGTAATGAAGCCTCTGCCCTCAAAGTGGATGGCGATGCCGCACAACTGGGACTCCTTCTTGCCGTTCGTGTGCCATGGCTTGAAGTCGTTATACCAGTTTTCCGGGCCGCAGACCTCATCCAGCCGATTTTGGATAGCGCGGTTGGTCACATAGGGGACGGCCATACCACGCATTTTGTCCTCAATGGTATTCTGTAATCTCCACTCCAGATCCTCCGGGGCAAAGGGCTGTGCAAGTGCCTGCTGTATCTCTCTCGGATTACGTTCCGGCATAGATTTACCTCCTGTTGATAAATTCGCCCAACGTCCTACCATTCGGAACCAGAATGTCCGTATAGTAATAGGCTGGGTCTTTGTCCTTCAAATGCTCCAAAAGCTCTTTGTGGCTCAGCTTCATCTTGTTATGCTCCCGGTCGAACATATCATCGTTGTCGGGAAGGCCCAGCAGATACCGGGGGAAATTCTTTATGGCCGAGATTTTCTTATACCGCGGCAGCACATTGTTTCCCGTACACACTTTCCCATCCGGATGGACGTTGGAAAAGGGGTAGAAATACATCTGTGTATCTTCCGTCGGTCTTTCATCGGCCACAACGCCCATGGAGCAGTCGGCCACCTTGCCGTTTTCCAGAATACGCAGGCCAAACACAAGCCTGGGAATGGGAAAGTTCTGATACTCCGTATCCCCATAGATCACATCGGCTCGCAGTTCTGGGTTCCAGATCACATAGCACCGCTCTGAAGCGCTCATGGCCACATGGAGACAGTGATCCGGCAGAAAACCGGTCTCCAGAAAATCGTTGCTAGAGTAGCTGCCATTGATGGCGTAGTACAGCTCCAGTGGACTGATCTCCCGGTAGGAGATAATGCCGCCAGTCCTGTGTTCCTCCACGATAATCGTTCCTTTTGCCTGTGACACCCGCAGAATCACATCCTGCGTGGTATTTTCGCGCACTGGCTGTGCCATTACGCCGCCTCCTTCCAGTTGTTATGCTCGTTTTCTTCTGCCTTTTGTTCTATCCGGCGCAATTCCTGCTGGACGTGCAGCTGCATATCCACCAGCGAATTACCAAGCAGTTCCGGCTCATAGCAATCTGGAGAAAGCCGGGCCTCAAATACGACCCCGCCGGTAGAAAAATGGTAATCAAAGCTATAGATGGAGTGGGATGTGCCCAAAATGTAATACTCGGCGATGTCCTGGATTTTGCGCCGCCATGCGTTGGAAAGACTGCCGTATTCATCCCGACACCGGCTGCCCAGCTCATAGAGCCGATCAATATCCGGGTGGGAGAAATACACGATGGCGGTTTCATCAAATTCATCAGAGCCCATGGTCACATCATCAAAAATGCCCCACATGATCTCCTCGACCATGACGAACATTTCATCCAGGGTCAGTTCCTTGTAAAGCTCAATGACCCGTTTGGCTATATCCGGAGAACTCTGATGCAGAAACTTCAGCAGCCGAAGCACCAGCAGCACGTCGCCCTCATATTCATAGTCATACATGGTGGCACCTCAAAAGAACGCACGCTGCTGCAAATGGGCAGGCGGCGTCTTCCGGCAAAAGTGGACGACCCCTTTGGCCCAGCCATCCTTTATATGGCTATACATGCGGGTATAACCCTCCGGCGTTACGTGGCACAGGTCGAACGCATCAAAATTGATTTCCGTGAGATCCAGGCGACCTTCTTTCTTAAAGGTGTCAATCAATGACTGGACATACTCACTATGCTCTGGTTCTTCTATGACCGGCTCGACCTTTGGCGCTGCGCAAAGCAAGGACAGGAAGCGGTCCTTGTTAAACTCAAGCATCCGTCTGCACCCCCCGACTCAGCGCGACCATGCACGCCGCGTATTTGTCGGCATGGTCTATAACTTCACGCCGTTCCTCCTCAGTTGCGGACGCACGATGCAGCGCGGCATAGTAAATGCCGCAATCGGGAACCGGCGCTCCCTCTTGGATCAGGATATTCCATACCGTGTGCGCCAGCAGTTCGGGATCACTGCCGTCCACAACCGTAGAGCACAACAGCATATCGCCGATCTTCTGCGTGCTGTTGAGGTCCGTCTTGCGGAGCATTGCCTCCACGTGATAGGCGACAGCCTCATGCTGCGCCTCTTCTCCTGCTTTGAGCAGTTTTCGGAACACCTCCGGTTCCTGCCGACCCAGCACAACGCCAAAAGGCCGCGGGTATTTATGCTCCCAGACACTGCCAGACGGGCTAAATTGGCGGTACAGTTTTCCGAGGTCGCGGCGCAGCAGTGTTGAAACCTTCTCCCACGCCTGCAAACGCAGGGCCTCATCATTTCCTTTGAACTTGTCCACAGGGACAACGATCACCATATCGCAGGATCTCATTTTGCTTTCCTCCTTCATCAATATTCATCAGCCAGCATGATCGTGGTAATTGAACGGTCTGCCTCCGTGATGATCAGCACGCGGATCTTGCCGCTGAGCTGATACCACGACAGGATACGGGAACCTTCGCGAATCGCCCGCTCATTGGCCTGTTGATCCGCTGCGCATGTATCGCCCCAATCTCCGTGCAGGTGCCGATCCAACAGCCGAAGCAGACGCTCTTGGGAGAGCACCTCCAAAACGGCTGGCGTGGCACACACGAATCCCGGCATAAATCGGATAGGGCTGTTATCCATGGCGTATTTGTCTCCTTTCTTCATGTCAGTGCCTTAAAGCCATTTGGCGTCAGCACGTTGAATATCATCTTATTGGAAATCGTTTCTGTTAACTCGCTGCCCATATGCTTGCCCTGAGCGCTGAACTTTTCCTCGCTCTCTGTGCGCACGACCTTGACAATACGGCCCTTTATGATGTGCGGCGTATCGCACGCGATGAGACCGTTGATCATGCCGGAGCCACCGATCAGACCGATTTGGCTGATGGAAAGCGGGAGTAAGGGGCGCTTGACGCCGTTGTCCAGTTCACTTCGGGACATCATTTGCGTGAAGCTGTTGGATTTACGCAGCTGCTGTTCCAACTCCTTCTGATTGAATCGCTCTCCCTTGAAGGTGTTGACCTCCATAGGCTGTGCCGGGAGTGCGTAGTGACCTTCCGGAATCTGCGTCAGTTCCGGTATGGAGCCGGGACTGACTGCAAACTGTTCCAGCCAGAGCGTGTCCTGCAATTCCGTGTCTCTGCGCTTTCGGATGCCCAGCACCGCAACCTGCTTGAACTTCTTGAACTCGCTGTCGGTAAAGCGCCAAACAGAGAGATCATCGAAGTTATCCACCAGGATGCGGCAGATATCAGGTGTCAGCCGGTAGTATGGAATGACGTAGACCAGCAAGCCGCCGTACATCAAAATGGGGAGGCTTTCGATCAAAAACCGCTTTTCATGCCGGGAGCGTCCGCCGCCCTCGTTAATCACCGACAGATACGGTGGATTGAGGAACAGCAGATGAAACGCTTCATGGCTGATGCGGCTGTGAAAGAAGCTGCCAAAGCCCACTCGGTGCAGCCTTGTCTGCGCCTCTTCCGCACGGCTCTCATCCAATTCCACGCCATAGGCATAGCAGTTATTTCCCTGGGCAAGCTGCCGCAGAGCTTTCCCACAGCCACAGCATGGGTCGATCAGATTCGTGGTGATCCCCTCCGGGAACCGGATGCCTTGGAGGATCAGCGAGATATTGCTCGGATCCGTTGGGTAATAGCCCAGCTTGATGTTGTTCATCAAGCGGCCAACCACAGCGGCATTGGTCTTTTGTCCCACAGGAAAGGATGCTGCAAACTGGCTCAGAGCCTCATAGACCGGCTTATATCCGGTGCTCATAAGGTTAAATCCGGCAAGCCCTTTTCGGAGCTGACCGGCCGCCACGGCCTGTTTGTATTCCTCCATCTCCAGCAGGAAAAGCTGCGCTTCTGCCAGATCTTCCACCAGTGTGCTTCGCGTGCGCTGCAGTTCGGAATAAGTGTCCCTTGCTGCGGCGAGATCCGTTTGCCGGAATTTCTCAATCCGTGCCCGCTGGATCACCATGCCCTGCGAGAACTGAAGGATCTGTCCCTGAAGCTGAACAAGCCGGTCCAGTGCGTAAGGTTTTTGCGCCTGGAGGTCAGGCTGCTCGCTCATAGGTGCATCCGTCCTTTCGCAGAGCATTCATCGTGTCCAGCAACTGGCTGTAGGACCACTTCTTCAGATCAGCACGGGTGAGGTAGTGGTTATAGCCGCCCTTGAAGTCTCTGGCATGGCGTACCGTCCGGTAGCAGAGCACCAATTCACGATGATAGATCGGCTGATGCAGGCAGACATAAATGCCGCCATCCTCCCACATTCCAATCAGAGTACACTCGCCGGCAACACCGATGCCGCCGGCATTGGAACTGACCGTAACTTCCCGCAGGCCCAAATCCTTGGACAGGGCGCGGAGAAACACTTTCCCCACGTTCAAAAATGTCTTCTTGCTGCCATTGGGACCGCATTCACTGTCACCGTGAATATAGCTGAGATCCTGTCCCAGCAGAGCGGCGAGACGGCGCATATTGTTTTCCTGAGATTTTACCGACATACCGTTTCCTCCTTGTTCTGTAGATAAAAGAGGGCAAGGAACATCTCGCTCCTTGCCTCTCGTTCAGACGGCTTACGCAGCATCTTTCATGTTGTTCTCAGGTTTAGGCAGTTCCATCAACTGCGCCTCGGCCAGCGGCATACGCTTTCCGAAATACAACAGCAGACGAATTTCGCCGTTTTCCTCCTGAAGCCCGCGATACTTCCTTTCATAAAGCACGGCACGGCCACACTCTATAACGCGGGTCTTACTTTCAACCGTGATCTCCCACATAGGCGTTCACGCTGCACGCTGGACGATGCGCTCAGTTCCAAAGTCGAACACCGGCGCATTTTCCTCCGGGGTGCCGGGGATCAGCTTGAGGGTGTACCCCTGATCCCGGGACAGCTTGAACAGGCCGATGATGCGGTTGAGCTCTTCATCCACCACTTCCATCTCCGGCTCGGCTGCGGCCTCAGCAGGCGTCTCCTGCGCATGGGCAGGCTGCTCCACAGGCGTTTCTTCCTGCACCTCTTCCTCCGCTTTTTCCTGAACGGGAGTAAACTCCGCGTCCATGACCTCCGGCTTCGCATTCTGTACCGTCAGAGCAGTCCAGAAAGAGCGCAGAACGGAGGCAAGGAGAGTACCGAACAGGGAACGCTTTTTAGGCTTGAGGTTCACAACCTCCTGCGCTTCCACCACGTCGATCTCGCTGATGGCCACCGTGAGCTTTCCCGTTTCCACATAAGCGGCAGACAGGAAGCAGGACACAGCGGCGCTTTCGGAAGCAAAAACCTCCGGGGCCTGCACACGCTTGGCAAGCAGGCGCTTGCAGATCACGCTGGCAGCTTCCACATCATCCATGCAGACAGTATTCGCTTCGATGGTGCCGGCATTGATGACGCCCTTGCCGCTAATGGCCTTGGCCTTGATACCGTAGGTCACATGCAGGTGGCCGTGGACCACCAGGCGCTCGGTAACCAGGGACTCATAGTGGACGGTTTCTCCCTTGGGAATGTAGACGGTTTTCATATTGTTTTCTCCTTTTCATTTTTTTGGGCGGCGTCTGCCTCCCATTGTTTTTTTGTATTCTCAGGCGGCCAGTTCTTCCTCTTTAATGCGAACGGGCAGCACCAGGGCGAAATCGCCGCGGTTTTCTGCTTCGATCACAATAGGAGAAAAAACTCCGCTGAGCTTTACGGTCACTTCCGGTTCGTCCTTAAACTGTTTCAGGGCATCCAGCATATACCGCAGGTCAAACCCGAGGGTCAGATCACCTCGGCCCGATACAGGGATGCTGGTGCGAAACTTCCCGTTGGGCGCCGACATGGAGAGCGATTCACCGGAGAAGCGTACATAGGGCTTGGTGGTCCCGGATGCACACTCTTTAAGGTAGTTCAGCTCGTTGATGAAATCGGCAGTCCTCACAGTAACAGCCTCCTGATACTGCTTCGGGACAGCCGAATCCACATCAAAGGTGTCAACTCCGTGCCGACGGACATACAGGCTTACCTCGCCGTCCGTAAACAGGACATACCGATCACCGACCTGCACCGTAACGTCACTCTTTCCAAAGACCTTCAGATAGGCAAGAGAGCTTCCATAGGCCAGAAACGGCACAGGAAAGGTCAGATCCTCCTGGGTGTCGCAAGCCATGCGGTATCCATCCAGAGAAAAGACCCGCTGGCCATTGAACTGCACGCAGGTGTTGAAGGGCTTCGTATTCGCCCCCGGCTTCATGGTGGCATAGCGTACACGCTCGATGCGCGCCAAAAACTGTGCTGCATTCGTTTGGAACACCTTATCCGACGCAACGGAAACAAGGCTGGGGTAGTCTTCATCGGAGGTGGCGTCGTATTCCGCGGCACGCTGTCCGCAGTAGAGCCGCAGTCTCCGCGCATCTTTTCGCTTCTCCGGCTGCTCATACAGTTCGATGGTCAGTTCACCGTCAAAATGGGAACAAGCCTTCATAACATCCTTGGTCTTAAAGAATGTAAAAGACATATCGTCACCCTTGACCGGGAGCCGGGCGGTGAGCCAGGTCTCCAGATCCGTTGCCGTCAGGGTGCAGACCCCATCTTTGACGCTGACCCGGATCTCCTCCAGAATGGGGATGGCGCTCTTTTTCAGGACTCGGCTGACTTTGTTCATAGCCTCCGAAAACGCTTTGGCATCCACAATCATGCCTTTCACGCTGCTTTCCTCCTTTGCTTTTCAACGACCGTCTGCATCCGCACCGTCTTGGTGGAGAAATCAATTTGTCGCGCAAGGTTTTCCCCGTGTGCCAGGATGTTGTAGACCATGATCACAACAGCCGTGGCCGCCGCAATATTGGCGGCGATACTCTGGGGATCTTCCTGCGCAGCTTCAGCGCAGCTCACTTCCGACGGGAACTTATCGGTTGCTTTCAACATTTCCGGGTGGACACCGCCAATAGATTTGAGTACCGTGCGCCCGTTTCTCCGAACGCCGCACACCACCTGCCCGGTGTATTCGCCATTGCCGCTGTCGATGTAGATCAAGTTCTCACACTGATTGAACGCCTGATGGCAGAGCTGGCGGGTCTTGTTGTTGTCCACGCAGCCCAGCAGGATCACCATGTCCTTGGTTTGTCGGTAAGAGTAAGGATTCTCCTTCCAGCTCTCAGGCTCGATCAGCTCCATCAAATCGGGCAGCTTCTCAATAAAGTTGGGAACATACTCTGTCTCTATGCCCAGAACCGCAGAATAGCGTTCTGCCAGCACACGGGCTTTGTTCTCACCAAGGTCAGCAGGCACAAAGTTCTGCCGGATCAGGTTCTTCGCCTCCACGATGTCACCATCGCATATGATGAACCGTGCAGGGCGATCAAGAACATGGAGCAGGCGGTAAACATGGGGCGCAACATAAGCCCCTGTCCCACCGGCACCCAGCATGACCACCTTTACCGGACGATCCGTAGGGAATTTCATAGCCCCACCTCCGCCAGCATATCGAAAAGGCCGCGCTTCTTCTCACGGGCAGGTGCTGCTCTTTCGCTCTTTCGCTTCTGAATGGTGACCTGCTGCAGCCACTTCTCGGGGAACTGCTGCTCCAGCCCCTCGATCACCGTATCCGGGTCGATGGGCACGAAGGTGTCACCACAGAAGATGCGGGCTTTGATGTCGGGATAGAACCGATCCAGATTGCCCAGCACGAAGTACAGTCCTGTGGAGCGCTCATCGCTATCATCCTTGGGAGAGAAAAAGGCGTCCATACTGTTGTGAGAGTGGATATCCGCATAGCAGATATACCGCTCCGCATCATCGTAGGGACAGTCGTGGAGGTTGGCCTCGATTTCCACCTTGCAGACAGTCTGTTTGGGTACGTAGGCAAAAAACTCCCGCTTGGCCTTATCCCAGTAAATCAAAGCCAGCGCCTCGTTTTCTTCGTTCTGCGTCATGAAGGCACGAAAAAAGGCAATGATCTGCCCCATCAGACTGGCTGGTATCTTAGGCAGAGCCGGGGTGAACCCGGCTCTGACCTCAGCAAAATCGGTCACATTGTTTTTGGGGGCGATGAACTCGCCCTGCTCCATCTTGCGAAGCTCGTAGATCCTGCCATCGTTGGAGGGAATCAGGCAGATGACCTTGTCGGAGGCGCGGGCCTCCTCCAGACTGCCGAACTTTCCCTTATACGTGGCAGCATTACCCTTGGTCTTCATCTCCACCTTGGGCTTGACATAGCAGCACGGATTCTTGTCTTTCGTTTTCTTGAGGGCTTCCAGGAACTCGCGGGAGCGCTCGATCATCTCTTTCATGGAAATAATCGTGGTGCCCTTGGGGTCCTTGACCTCCTTGCGGATACCGCAGTATTCCACGCTCCAGGACACACGCTTGCCTTCCTCCAGATCCGTAAAATCCTCCGACTTTCTGATGCGCAGTTCCTCAAAGGTCATAGATGCGTCCTCGATGTCCTCTTGCACGCCCTTGTGGTAGAACACCGGGGGCTTTTCCAGAAGACCCTGCTTGGTATTCTCCGCTGTCTTTTGCTCGAAAGCAGCCGCAATGGGGTTTTCTGTGGGGGCCTCGGCAGCAGGCTTTTCAGGAGCAGATGATTTGGGCGCCGGGGCAGCAGGGGTAGCGACAGGGGCCGGTGCAGGTGCTGCAACGGGAGCCGAAGGCGTTTCCTGCGTCACCGGCGCGGGAGCAGGCTCTGCAGCAGATACAGGGGCAGCCGCCGCAAAGGGATCTGCCTGGGCTGCGCTGTTTCCGGTGCCAAAAATCTTGTCGATGTCAAATCCTTCGCTTTCACCAATCTCGGCAAAGGGCCACGCGCTGTTGCTGGGTTCACTCATACAATTTTTCTCCTTTCGATTTTGGGACAAAAAAAGACCGCAACTGCTCCCATGAGCAATTACGGTTTCATTCTTGTCCATTATTTCGTTCCAGGTCGTTTTGAGGGCTCCGGAGGGCGCACTAACCCCCTTTCCGTCGCTGTTCCTCCCTAACTTACTCCGCCCTAACTTACTTCGCCCTGAAATACATCTTCATTGTAGCATTGCAGGCACGGGCCATATAGTTGGAGTTTTTCCATAGTAATTTTTATGCGTGCCGCAAAGTCTCCCTTCCCCACCCAAATAGCAAAGGCGGAGCCGCAGTTGCAGCTCCGCCTTGACATTAGCAGTAGTATCGGATTTCATCCACGCAGAAATGTTCCTTCCATTTATCCAAAACCATAATGGGAGTACCTGCCGCCATCTCAATACCTGTGTTCCGAGATAACGACATCCTTATGTGCCGGGAGATTTGATAGTTACCTCAAAGGTGCAATGAGTTAGAGCTCTACCGATTTTATTACTTTCATAGCCTTTGTAATTTAGTTTTAGCAAATTATTATTCCAAAGGAACATATATCATATTATTATTTCCTACATAGAGCATGTTTATATCTGTATTATCCTTATATACCGGAACAGGCTCACGAAATGCATTTGTTTCCAGTTCATCTGTTACGGGCATATGGTACCCTACAAATACGGTCTCACCAACTAATTGTGCACTCATGGGTAGTTCGGATTTTAAAATTTCATTCCCATAAATAGGAACATAACAATCTTTATACCGCTCATAATCCCACGAACATAAGCTTGACAACGATACATAGGTGTTTCCTGTAAAATACACATAGTCCATGCTCATGTCTGCAGTTACATAACAATCAAACAAACTGTCTGTTTTTAGATATACTATATGCGGAAATCGATCATCGAAATACACCTGGGTACCTTCAGTAATTCCGTACGCTTGAAAATCATGTTCGGGATGAGTGACAACCTCCTCTTCGACCTGGCCAATGTATGTAAGCTCTCTTTGCGAAATACCTTCATTGCATGGATACGCAGACAACCAGTAAATCTGATTCCTTACCATAATGTGTGGGCGAAAATTTGCCTCACTTTCCTGATGCGAATCACTTTCATTTAGATGTAATGCCGTGAACAAAACAACGAGGCTTGTACATACAATGATTCCAGCAATAAATAGAGGCTTCTTCATATTAGCTCACTCATCCTTCAACGATAATTGCTGTACCAATATTCTGCAACATAATAAGTTTTGGTTGATTCAGCAGGGGTATAGTCGTTAAGACTGATTACCGTTTCAAAATAAGTATACCAGGGATTCCATACTGTTGTCGTTGCTTTTACATCCTCATATCCTAAAGCAACAATCGCATGAGCGCCAGATCCATTCATATTCAAAATAACCGGACGACCCTTATTGATTTCTGAAATTATAGTTACATAGGTATCGCTATAACTCGGCCAATCCTCTGATTTTGTGGTATGAAAGCCGTATCTTTGCATATAGGGAACAACATTCGTCCTACCCATTGATGTAGATGTGGAAACATTTTCGCCATGAATCTCCTTCATCACCTGTTCTGCCGTCTTATTCACACCATTATACCTCATCACCATTGCTGTGCAATAGGCAAGACACCAAGAATTAGATCCCTGTGTTTCCGTAATTGTCATGGGAAGCACCTTGCTTGTTCTTGCAGCCCTCGTCAACTGAATCTGGGAGACAGGTATGCAATTGATTATTGTGAATCCATTGCCGGATGCAACTGCAACATCATTGTCTACTTCTCTTGTAATGGGAGTAATTTGTACCTCTTTTTCATACTCCGCCAGTCGGAATACAACCGCTGCATACTCATCCGTTGTTTCATAAACGATTCTCAACGGATTCAATTCCGAAGTCAGAGATGCCACCTCGTTTAAATCTGATGCAAACGCTGGAGACAATACACCAGTTGGCTTTCCATCTTTTCCTAAATATACTCGAAATGTGTGTGTTATTAACCCATTAGAATATACAGGGAAGTAATAAATGTCGGAGTCAATATTACAAAACGAAAATGGTTCACCCAAATAGGGATTCAAAATATTATGACCACCTAACAATGAACCAACCGTTTCATTTGCGTAGTCAACATATTCTTTTGGGCACTGCTTAGACAAAATATAGAGACCTGTAGTACCGTCCTCTGCTTGAGCCGCAACGACAAATGGAGTTGCCGCAAAAAGCAGCAGTGTTGCCAGTGCGATTGAAAATATTCTTTTCAGTTTTAGCATAATTATCCTCCTGTCATCCGTTGAAATATATATCTACCTTCCACAAAGTATATTATATCACCAAATTAAACATATGTCGGGACGGCCTTTTTATTTTCCAAAAAACTTACTCCAAAAGCCCTGCTTTCGTTCCTCTCGGATAACCCCATCCCGTGGCTCCCCTCCAGCCTCTCCAGTAAGAAACTGCTGCTGTATCGTTCCTGCATGAAGTGCCTGCGCAGCCTGTGCGGTCTGCTGGGCAGCCACCAATGCTGCGTTGCTCTCCGCAAGCCTTGCATTCAACTCCCGGATCTGTTCGTCCTTCACTTCAAGCTGTTGATTCTTATGCTCCAATTCACTCTGCAACATGGCAATCAGCGTCGTTTCGGAGGTTTCGCAAGTTTCGCAACTTGGTTTCGCCGACACCATGCACGGACTGCCTGCTCTGGCGCCCCACAATCAACGGCAATTTCCTTAATTGATGCCGCCAAAACTCCATCACCACACTTTCTTCTGAATCACATCTCAAAACAAATCGCTGTGAGATCCCGTCCTTATCAATTTCAAAACTAAGGTCTGCTGAAAAACCTTATAGACCAGCAACCAATCCGGCTCGATGTGGCATTCTCTCATGTCCTTATAATTTTTGGAGTTCGTAAGCGCATGATCACGATATGCCTCTGGCAGCGGTTTCTCATTGCAGAGCAAAGAAATTACTTCTTCCAGCTTCTTTGGGTCGCAGCCTCTCTTGATTGCAAGCGTGTAATCTCGTTTGAACTGCCCCGTAAATTCTGGCTTAACGGTTTACCCGTTCATTTATAAACGGGTAACACTTCCCTTATTTTCATACATCTGAATATAAAATTCCGTTGCTACCTTATCAAGCTCTATGTTTGAAATATTGGGGTTCTCTTCTTTATAATCCAAAAGATACTCATAGCACCGCTCATGATCTTCTGCTGTCATTGCCAGAAGAATTTTACTCGATATTCCGTAATAGTATTTATTTGTCAATCTGGGTTGTTGGTACAATGAAATTCTATCGATTGGCTTCCGGTTTTCCGACAAAAAGCGGTTCGTTGCTCCCGACAAAACGGGGATGCGAACTCCCGACACTAACACTGCCATTCTTCCAATATTCAATTTTGATTTTGGGTTGGATGGCTTTGTTAATGGTTACAGTAGTGCGGATTAAATCAGAGGTTCCCTCGGATGGTGGAAACTTTGAGGTAAAAGGCCACTAGTCGCCAGCGACCTTTTACAACGAGTTTTAGGTTTTACTCGTTGTCAGAGTCGAATCCGCACCTACAGCATTTAAAGTGACGGTATCGCCAAATCGGTGTCTGCAAAGCAACCCATGCGCCGCATTGGGGACAACGCATGGTCCATACAAGCGCTTGACATATGATCATAATCATGATCATTATCATACAGACAATTTTGAAATTTAGCCACCCAGTTTGTGACAAGATTAGCATTGTAAGGACCCATAATGTGATTAGCGCAAAGAGGATTCGAATCTTTTTTTTAAAGTGTTTAGCTTTTTGGGGGAAATTCTGATTTGTCATCATTCTCACACAAATTTTTGCCATCGGCCCGGAAATCACAATAGGGACAAGCATAGAAATACTTATATAATAATCCCCGAATATTGATGCGTTTGCCACAATAAGGACAGCGGAACAGGGTCAAACTTATTAACAGACCACTAACAATTAGAACCCCAGAAAGGAATAAGGTTGCCAGAGTACCAAGTGGTAACCTTCCGCAATAGGCAATGGCAAGCAACCCTGCTCCTACACATGGCAGCAGTAATGATATAACAATTTTGGCCCGAAAGACTCTTCTTCGTTTTTCTTTTTCCGGGCGCGTTAATTTAATGTTGCTCATTTAGCTGTTCCTCTTGATAGCGCAAATTATGAGGCGGTATATGTCAATTATAGTAATTGTATACCTCTTTATAGATGTCATTCAGGTGGAAAATGTCTTCTGCGACAAATGCGAAGTGGAAAGAAACATTTCCGATGTCCATTACTACGCCAAAAAGACTAAGACCAGGGAGCGCAGAAATGGCGGAGGTGATGAGGGCCAGCCATTCATCGGTACTATCCTCGCCCTTGGCGGTATTAACCATGATTTGGCAAACAGCGTTAATTTCGTTCCACAGGGGTATTGTCCCCATAGCATTGCTTACAGCAACATCCACAGCTGTATCAATGGCAGCAGGGCCATCTGTGTCGAGGTCTCTAATCCAAGAGTAATATGCTTCGCATTTCCTGGCCATAGAGGAAATTGTATTGGCTGGAGTAAACGCAATGGGATTGGTATCGTTTAAAAGTTCATAAGAGCCATTGTCCCATTTGGTATACATGTAGTATTTGCCCATGAACTGGCTATAGTACAATACCTCGCAGCTCTTCATGGGCGTTGCCGGAGAGGGGAGGAGGGCTTCTGCTTCGTTCAAGTCGATAACGAGGCGGGGTTCCTCAGCGGCGGACATTGTGGAAATGCCCTTGGTTGTCACATAGATGGAAATGACATTGGCCTGCTTGTCATAAACAGACTTATACACTTTTTCGGCACTCTCCAAGGTGGAGGTGGTGTAACGCAGCCCTTCATCAATAGTTTGCTGATACTCGACACCGCCGATGGTGATGGTGATTTCCTCCTCTGTCGCAAAGGCAGGAACACACAAGGTCAGGCACATAGCCAGAGCCAAAAACATGCTCAAAATTCTCTTTTTCATACAATACTCCTATAATTACTTGAATTTGGCTGTTTCTTTGCGTGATGCTAAATTGGAAATGCGCGGTATCTAAAAACTTATAAGCATCATCTCCTTTTGGCTTTCACTTCAATAGACAATCTGAAAGTCAAACTGCAACAGAAAAAGTGTACTACTCCATTCTTTGTTTTCTCTAAGGAACCTCTGAATAAATCGCTTTCATTCCGTTCCTAAACAATATATGTGCCAATTTTTGCACTTGATAAAGGCTATTTGGATGAAAAAGCCTTTATTCCAAGGATTTTCAATCATGATTTCCTAAAAAAGGGCAGACTACCCCCATATCAGGTTGTGGGAAGTTTTCGCCCGGCAATCGCAAGCGAATATAGATTGGCACAGACGAACATGGCATACAAGCGATTCTCATTCTTCTTCAACCCGCGATATACCGTTTTCCTGTAGCCAAACTGACACTTTATGATTCGAAATGCGTGCTCTACCTTGCAGCGAACAGAAGATTTGCGATTTTCAATGTGGCGTTCCCAGTCGATTGTGTTGTCGCTTACTTTGGGTAAACTCTTCGGGCGGCGATTGATGCGGAAGTCGATGTTGGAAAAGTGCTCATTCTGCCTGATTTCAGGGCGTTTCTGAATCCCCAGATAGCCGGAATCTCCGTATACAACCTCGTCGTCTTCCCGGATTAGCTTCGCTGCTTCTGTGATGTCATGCTCATTTGCCGCAGTAACAGTAATCGTATGAACAAGCCCGCTACCTGCATCCACGCCGATGTGGTATTTCATCCCGAATTTCCACTCATTGCCCTTTTTCGTCTGGTGCATTTCCGGGTCCCGTGCTTTGTCTGCGTTCTTGGTGGAGCTGGGGGCATTGATAATGGTAGCATCCACAATCGTGCCGCCCTTCATCATGTGCCCCGTTGCCACCATAACCCGGTTGATTGCATCAAAAAACAGCTTATTCAGGCCATTTGCCTCCAGCAGATGACGGAATTTGCACAAGGTCGTTTCATCTGGAACGGATTCTGTCATAAACTCAATGCCCGTAAATTTCCGCATGGCATAGCTGTCATAGATTGCATCCTCAGTCGCCGGATCCGACAGGTTAAACCAAATCTGAAGCAGATACATCCGCAGCATTTTCTCGATTCCCATGGGAGGACGGCCACGCTTCCCCTTGGGGTAGTATGGTTCGATTACACCAACCCATTCTTCCCAGGGGATAATCTCATCCATGATTTCCAGAAATTCTTCCCGCTTGGTTTTCTTCTTGCGGTAGCTGTACTCGATGTCTGTAAATGTTTCCTGCTTCATTGTCCGGCACCACCATTGTTTTGATGGTGTTATTATACCATATCTCGAACCTGTATGGTAGTGCGGATTAAATCAGAGGTTCCCTAACTATAGTTACGAAAGAGGAGGTATTTACAGGGACGCTCAGTTTTCAATATTTTATTATTTTATTATGCTTTGCACTTCACAAGACGATCAACTCTCTGCTTATGTGAGCAGTATTGATTATTCAAAGGCAAACGCTATTACCGTAAGTGTTGTACCTAACAATGCCGCCAGCACAAGATCTGTTGGTAATGAGCCAATCAACTTTTCCCTCGCTCGCCCCGTGTTGAATGTTGACAACATGGAGCTTACCAACAATACTCTAGTTACCGTTGGCCGAGTTAATCCATCTCTGCAGATTTATCAGGAATTCGATCTTGACACGAAAGAAGTCCTTCACGAATACTACGGATATGGATTTACTGAAACACCCGCTGGTATGTTTTACATCCAGGCACCCCAACACTTCTCCGGAGCGAACGGAAAATACCGCATTATGAATGCGACAGGCGATGTCCTCTATGAATCTCTCGACAATATTGTAATCAATAATTCTCTAGTCTATAATAGCGGTGTTCTCTCTTTCACCGAGTACAATACGGAAACCAACGAATACACTGAGAATACAGTCCCCATCAACAATCGTATTGCCGTATCTACGAATTATTATGACTAAATTACTAATCATCATAATGCTCATTATTTGTTTATCCGGGTGCAACTCTTACGCCCCTGTTGCAGAAACCGCATCCCCTCCATCTAATGAAAATTCAATTACCGATGACGCGCAGAGGACGATTCTTGAAGCTATATCATGCTTTTATGATCCAGTTCAGCATAGGATGCTTGATATCCGAGATACATCTGTTGTCATTGATGATCAACCGACCATTGTATTGGATGTATCCGGGATAGCAAAGAATGGAACATACCCTTTGGAAACATTTTATGTTTCGCCAAGCACGGGTTCTATGTATTACTTTTCAAGTAGTGAAAATCAGTTCGTAAAGATCGACGGCACGCCATATTTCACCTCTGCTGATTCCATAGACGAAAAGTTTCGTGCCGAAACCGTCGGAATGACCAACAACTATGTCAGCGGCAACTTTGTTCCTGATATCACAAGAGTCCTAGACCTATCTAGCGGTGAAATAAGGTGGTCTACTGACGGAACAAGCAACACCCGTTTGTATTGGTCTTCTGATGGGCGTTACTTAGCAGTGCAAGGTTCGGGTCGAAAGTGGACTGAAATTCTTATCTTGGACACCACAACTTGGTCCGAGGTATTCCACACAAGGGTTGATGATCTATTTGATGCATTAGGGACACCGCTATCTGCCAATTCCAATGGCGTTTCTTCATTTCATTTTAATGCCTGGGATGAAGATCATACATTCAAAGTTGATTTTGAGATTGATCTTACAGAGGGGACATGTGCCGTTGGAACATTCATTTACAGTTTAGATACTGATTCGTATACTGATACAACTGTCGATGAAATTTCTGTCGGGTAAATGACCACGAGGAGGATATCCGGATATCTCTCAAGCATGTATAGATACCATAAAACCCATCTTGCATTGACAGCCATTACCCAAAACCGCATGACAAAAGCGGAGCTACATCAGCAGCTCCGCTTTGACTTTAAGTAGTTATGATACTCTATTCGATACGAGTCCCTGCACGACCTGTTCACCGGTCAATTCGCTTGTTCGGTAGATATTCTGGCAGAATGATTTCAAACTGAAATCCATGCCCGCATCATCTTGATCCAGCAGCACGCCGGTAACAGTGTATCGGTACTCGGCCTGTACTGCGCGCAGCTCCTCAATGTAGCTTTCAGACAGTTCGCACTCGCCGTCTGTGACGAACACAATATCGGCGTTTTCAAAACCGTCCTCCTTCATGAGCCGCAATGCCTCTTCCAGCGGTGTGCGGAAATCGGTACCACCGTCAAGGAAGGTTTCTGCCGCACGGAGCTTATCCTCCATACCATACTGCTTGGGGAGAAAGACATCCGTCTTGAAGCTACCAGGGCCAGAAAAATGGATCAGGGCAAACTTGCGTCCCTCACTTTCTGCGATCTCCAGCAGAGTCAAGGCAACTGCTTTTCCCCATGCGGCCAGGTCTCCCGAAGTGGAGCCAGACTCATCCAGACAGCAGATCACGTCGCCGGTACCCTTATAGATGGGTTCCCGCCTACGGTACTGCTTAATCTGCTTACGCTGATACTTTCGCAGGAACAGCGGCAGCGTTTTCGGTGAGGCCAGCATGGCAAGTTCCGAGGTCAGTGCCCGGGACAGGTCATTCCCCAACTCCAGAGAGTATTTTTCTCCCCGGCCATAGGCAAAGCCGTTGCGCTTTCCCTGGGCAAATATCTCCCGAAAGCGGCCGAGATACTTGGAAATATCCCGCAGCGTATTACTCTGGCGTACATGTGCAAGAAGGGCCTCGTTTACAGGCGTCCGCTTCAGATTGGCAGGATCGCTGCTCCAAGCGCCGATGATGCTTTGCACTTCTTCAGCTTTTTCCGCTGCGGCGCCTAAAGCCTGCTCAATAATACCCGAAACAGACGTGCTGTTCTGCGTCTGACTGGCGTCAATGAGCTTGCTGACAGCCTCTACCTGCCGATGCTTGCTCTGCGCCTCATTGGCGGCTTTTACCACCGCATCATTCAGCGTAGGATTGTTCTGCTGGCTCTGTCTCAGCTGCTCCAGAAGGCCAGATAGCTCGCTGGCCGCCTTTTCTTCTGCTTGTTCCAGCTTTTCCAGCGTATTGAGAGCGCCCTGCTTCCCGCCTAACTGGGAGAGCAGGTCATCCAACTCGCCGGAAGCTCTGGAAACAAACTCCGCAGCTGCTTCATAGGCAGGCAGCTCCCGGCCTTCGCATACAGTTTTCAGCGTGGGATATTCCTCGCTTCGAGTAATATGCTCCAGAATGGGTACGTTGAATTTGCGTGCCACCACAGAAAGGGCATCTTCTTCGTTGCGCCGTGGCATCAGAGAATAGAAGGACTGGAATACATCCTGTGACAGGGCCGGGAAGGAGCGCAGCTTCTGACAGGCTGACTGCTCGATCTCGTTCATTGCTGCGTCCTCACTTCTCAGGTCATGATAGATGCTGCTCTCCAGCTTGGTGGAGCGCAGCACCCGATCTGTCTGCTCCTGCATCGCCTTTTGTTCAACAGGCTGCTGCGCCCAGGGAGATGCAAGGACATCCTGAATGGTGCGGTAATCCTTCAGCATTCGCTGTTCGCCCCTTTCTCCTCAAAGGTTTTGAACCAATCCAGCAGAATACGCTTTGCATCTTCCGGCGCATAGCGCAATTCTCTGAAGTTGTCTTGAAGATACGGCACGGCACCATACATATTGGTCTCACCGGACTCGCGCAGCTTTTCCAGAAAATCAAAATACTTCTTTCGATTCTGGCCTTTGGCATAGGCATTCAGGTACAGATTGTAGTCGCCTTTGCGGGTGATGAGCCTGATCCAGAAGTCGCAGTGCTCTCCCGTATAGAAGAAGCTGAACTCCTCATGATACTCCTTGTCAATGCACGTCTCCATGTGGCTGCTGCAAAACCGACGCAGCGCAGGCAGATCCTTCAGCGCATCGGCCGCAGTCAGCTTATCATACACCCGGTCGATCTCCTTGCAGATCTCCGGCGTTGCCAAATCGCTGTGGCAGGGCCATACGGTGTTGTGCCAGCGCCAACCGTCGTGGTCGGCGCGGATATGGCCAATCTTGAGCTTAGGAACCGGGACGGAGCAGCCTTCAACCGATTCGGTATCGTCCAGCGTTCCCTGAAAAGGGCACTCAACAAGAAGTTTCCATAGAATAGAGGAGGTCTTCATCGACATTTCACCTTTCTTCGTTCAAATAGAAAAAAACGAAACGATACATAACCTTGCATCGTTTCGCTTTCCATGTTGTTTTATTTCTTAATCTTCGCCGAAAAAGCCGTTATCACTTTTGGCAGACCACTTCACATACATATCCAAGTAGTTTTCCTTGATAAACTCCTGGATTTTACTGAGTTCACGGTCATTCAAAATTCCTCGCTGCTGCACTTCGGTATCACCGTTGCTGCGAACAAAGAATTTTGCTGATTCTGCCTCGGTCAATCGACTGTCGCTTTCGTGTACGTGCATACACTCAATCACGCAGTGGGAGGTGAAGTACAAGTAATATCCACAAACCTTAAATTCATAGTATTTCGGCATATCAGTCCTCCATGAATTTTCGGTTTCTCTCCAGATAGCTCATAACCACCTGGATCTCGATATCATCCATACTGGTCTCAAGGACATCATCGTTCGCTCCCAAAACCAGCGCCTTCTCCGGATTGTTCAGGTTCAGCACGAACAACTTATCCTCTTTCTTCTGAAACGCATAGCCGTTTACAATCAAGTCGGCCTGCGCTGCAGCATCGTGGATCTTATCAGTCATAGGACACTCTCACTTTCTGGATCGGTTTCAGAAATTGCTCTGCGTCAAAATACAGGTTATGCAAAATTGGTACCAAATCAATATATTCTTCCTCTTCAGCCTGTGCGTTATCGTACTTCGCAGAACACACGATATACCCGGCATCCCATTCTTTCACAGAGGTGTAGCGTTCCAGATGCGGAGAAGTCCGAAAACGTATCACATGTCCCCCAAAGGAAAAGGCAGTGAACTCCCCGCTGCTGCTTAATGTAGCAACACTCGTCATGTTTTCCGGCACCACCTTTCATTCTTTGATGTTATGCCTCTTATTTTTTGCCTGCTGCTTTCACAAGTCCATAACACCCTAATGTTATAATATCAACAAGCAGAGGCATTATCAACCTATTCTTTCCTTTGGAGGGAGGGCAAACGCCCTCCCTCCAGTTTGTAATTACAGAGGCAGCTCGCCCTCCCCGTTACCGAAATTGGGGGTAAATCCGGGAGGCACCGCGAACCCATCATCGGAGCCGGGATAGCCGCCGTAGTAGGGTACGTCGCCGTTATCACCGCTGCCGTCCTTGGGCTTGGAGTCACCGAAGTAGACGTTATCGGCAATCACCTCAGCAGAGCGGCGCTTATTCTTATCCTTGTCTACCCAGTCGCGGTTCTGCAGCCGTCCCTCCACCACAGCCATACGCCCCTTGGTGAAAAACTTGCTCACAAAGTCCGCCGTAGCGCGCCAGGTCACGATATCGAAGAAGTCAGTTTCCTTCTCGCCGTTCTGTGCCTTATAATCACGGTCCACCGCGATAGAGAACGAGCACACGGAAACGCCTGACTGGGTCTTGCGCAGCTCGGGGTCGTGGGTCAGTCTGCCCATCAAAATAATTCTGTTCAGCATGATAATTCCTCCAATAAATAATTTAGGTATGTTCCTCTTGTGTTTGTGGTGCGGGTTCATCACCCTGCACCGGATACCAGTGGTGGCAGCGGCCGGCATCACCGTACCTCTCCGTTTAATTCAATACGGCAATTTCTTTCAGAGATGTGTAGGTGAAACCGCACTCCTCATATGCTTGTCGGCTGATCTTTTCAAGGTCGTCCAGCAGTGCATCCACCATAGCGGTCTCACTGTCAGACTGGGCAGCGGCACGAAGCTCACACTGCATCTGATAGAGCCGGATCAACTCGCCGCGGAGCTTAATCAGCGCCTTGCGGCCGACATCCACATTGCTGCCGTCCCCCCGGGTGGAATCAAAGACTTCCTGGGACTCCAGCGCCATGCCACGGATATTGTTGACCTTATCCAGCATCGGATTGACACACAGCCGGTTGAGCACGTTCTCCACCTTCTCCCGGTCAGCAGGCAGACGCCAGAGATAATTCTTCAGCGCCAGCAGATCGGAGGGTTCCACCTTGGAATGGCCGGAGAGCCACGCTTTGGCCTGGGCGATGGGATAGTAGCTCAGGTACTTGCGGTCAGACACAAAAACGCCGGCTTTCCGAAGCTCACAGAGAATATCGTCGGCCAACTCATTGGCGGCATCTGGCACAAGAATCGCAGCCACCTCAAGCTGCATTTCAGCCAGCTCTTCCATGGAAATGGTGACGGACACCTGTCCGAAAGCACATTCCTGCTTACTTTTCAGAACGGCAAGACGGGTGGCCCTGTCCTCAATGTTTTCCGTGATCACCTTCAGTTCCAGACGGTCATACAGCGCCTCCAGGATCTTTTCCTGCGGGTCGTTGAAATTGGGAATTTCGTTGGATGCCGCAAAGAAAGAAACGGTAGGAATGGAATATGTACGCCCCTCGTTGGTGTACTTGCGCTCGTTGAGCGCTGTCAGAAGAGAGTTGAGCACACCATCATTGCACTTGAATATCTCATCCAAGAACACAATGTCCGCTTCCGGAATCTTACCAGTGGTCTGCACAGTCGGCTCATTTTGATGGAGCGCCGCCAGAGCAGCCTTGTAGCTCTCCAGCTTTTCCGTATCTGCGCGAAGCCGTTCCCATGTAGCAGGTTCATCCTTCATGCCGCCAACGGCGTCCACCATCACACGCAGATTAAAGCGCTGGTGGTTGAATACATCGTCCTTGTCCAGAACAGCCTGCGGGACAGAGCCAGGCAGAAGACTTGCCAGGTCTACACGGCCGAAAAGCTGCTCCTCGTCACTCTGCTTAGAGAGCAGACGTTCAAACTGACGGGCGCCGGTAATATGCTGGCGGAAAAGATTGATAGCATAGCTTTTGGCCTGCCCGGGGGCGCCCAGAATGAACAGGTTTTTTCGGGTCAGGAGGGCGATGGCGATCATCTCCACCAACTCCTCACGCTCGGCCACGCTGGCGTTTATGTCAGCGATCACAGCCAGCATTTTATCTTTCAGGGTCATTTTACGATTCTTCCTTTCCATCACGCAACTTTAGTCTGTTCACACATCTCGCTGTCTCCCGTAATGGAGTCCAAAGAGATGATATTGCCCTTGCGGAACTCCTTCGGAGCGTCGGTGATACCGCACAGACGATATGCCGACTTGCAGTTGAGCAGTTCGTATTTGAACTGAGCGAAGATGTGCTGCTGCAGCGCTCCCTTATCGGGGTCATAGCCTGCCACAGCCTTGATAAGGCGAAGCGCTAACTGCTGGAAAACGTCATCATGCTCCATACCAGTTGCTTTCACCAGCTTGCGGTTTTTCTCCATGAAGCTGTTAATGCACCAAAGATGGTCCTCCACAAGAGCATTGCGCTGTACGATGGAATAATTGTTTTTCATAATCTGTTCCTTTCTCTGGTTTGGGTTCCCAAAGGCGGCAATAGCCCTTGTCCCAGTCCTCCAGTAACATTTGTTTTGTGTATGCGGAAGAATTGTAGGCTGGATTGCTGCAATGCTGCATCCAGATCTTATTTCCGCTTCCATCGGGGTTCCTGTCCTGTCGGTCATAGGAATGCCGGCAGGTATCACAGTGCTTTTTAATTTCAGTCAATCAGTTTCCCCCTTGACGTTCTTTCGCGCGGTTTCCGCATCAAACAAAGCCAGTAGCTCGTAGCCTTTATCCGTCTTGTAGAAGAAGGTCGGCTTGATACCGTCGTCGATCTCCACCACGTAATACCGATGAACAGCCACGCCCAAAGTCTCAGCGTCCGATTCCTCGTTGCACCGCTTGGCAAACTCCCGGGGTGTCAGCGGCGTGTGTAATTCAAAGACCACTGCATACCGGAATGCAGACGGAGCAATGGCTTTGCCCAGATGTTGGCACATATCATGGTGCATCATCCACGCTTCCGTACTCTTAAACCCGTAGATACGAAGCTCACTGGGAACCTTGCGCTTTGGACACCAACTCGGCACGTAGATTTTGGGATCAGCGCGTCCAAAACGGCGGGGTTTCTTCCCTCCCAGGCAAAAGCGCTCCCCAAAGTGCATGGTGACGCCTATCTGCTTGGCAGGCATACGATCCAAGTACTGGAGATGACTCTTGCATTCGGCGCAGGTCAGCTTTCTCACTTCCATTACCGGCACCTCTCATTCAACGTCACAGTTGCGTTCCTTCAGGTTCCGGAACAAACTATCCAGCACCTCGCCGTCATAATCGGAGATGATGTCCTGATCTCTGCAAAAGGTCAGAAATTCCTTGAACATATTTCTCCCGGCGCGGGCTTCCATTGCGCTCAGCCGTTCATCACGGCACAGCGCGTTCAGGCAGTCGTCCATATCGCTTCGGGTGTTGGTAAAGCGGCAATAGCTCATGTTAGACATCTTTTTCATCCTCCTTTTTATCTACCGAATACAGCGGACACTCCAGGATCTGATACCGGGTGAACCATGCAGCGGCATACCCATCTTGATACGCCTCCCAGAAATCATCGCCGTATTCCTCACGGTACAAATCGGGATCGAAATGGATGTCCATTTCTTCCTTTTCCTTCTCCACCAGACGCCACAGTTCATCCCGCGCCGTCTGCTGGTCTGTATAGCTTCCCATGCCAAGAGGATCGGGGAAGCTGCCACGGTCAGCATCTACGGAGGTGTGGACGATGGTATAGGTTTTACTCACGCTTCTGCAGTACATCCGGGCAACATGGCTGTTTTCCGGCCGGACAAGCCATTCTGTCACAAAGGATTTGTCCTCCTCACGGAACATTTCCACAAACTTGGAGCGAAATTCCTTCTCGCTCAGCCGCTGCCCCATGTTGCGATGGAACTGGTACAGGTGCCGGTACACAGCGGCAAGGAAATCATCGGTGGTGTTGACCCCAAAGGGCTTTTGCTCCATGCACAGCCGCCCGCCGCAGATCCTGCACCTGCCAACCAGACATAGTTGGTAGGGGGTGACGCACTCCATGCTCTGATAGCTCAGATGCCAGTCCACATCCGTGATATTTTCCGCCAGATGAATTGCCATCTGGAATGTGTCACGAGCTTGTACGGGGCTGCATGAGCACAGCGGGCCGAACTTCTGGTAACAATGCTTTTTTTCACACATTACGATGCCTCCTTAATTCGCTCTTTGTTTCTCTCTTTTTCGCACAGGTTGATTAGCTTCTGGCACTGATGCATTTCAAAGCCGCCGATGTGGGCAAGCTCTTCGGACAGTCTCAGTTTCTTTGCCATCCACTTATATCCTTGCGTTCTGCTCATTCCTCGCTCCTTCCAGAAGCTATCAAAGACCTGGTGAGTCTCCATGCGCTTCATCCGGAGCACTTCATTCGCCAAATTGCCAAGCGGCCGCACAGTGCCTTTGTGGCAGCCTACACGGGCATTGCAATTCTGGCACTGGTAAAACTTCTCGCGCTCAATGCCCAGCCGCTTCGCCGCAGGCCCGTAGACCTTGGCTGCGGGAACCAGATGGACGACGCCGCCGCAGTAGCGACAGATAGTAGGGATCTCCAATCGCATTCCTCCTTTACGCTGCCTTGGCCGCAGGCGCCCGGGCGGCTTTTTCCGCCTTCTTTTCCGTGGGCGCGCGCATGGCGCTTTGCATGTAGTAGGCGTCCTGGGTGCTAAGCGTCAGCATCCCGCCACTGGCGATACCCAGTGTGACGGTTCCTGTCAATGCCTTCAAACAGGTTCCAAGCTGCCGTGAAGAGAACCAGTAATCGCCTGCAGGCGCACCGGTCAGGGCGATCACATCCACAGGCACGGATGCGGTGCCGTATTTCCCGCCGCAATAGAACTCCAGACGCTGATCTTTGAATGACAGCTTTACTTTTCCTTCCGGCTCCACAGTGAGAACAGAGGCCAGGGCATTTCTCATGTCCTGAATATCCGTCAGCACGGTAAAGCTGTTTTTAATGGTGCTCAGCAGAAGATCCGTGTCGATGTAGCCGCCCTCCATGAGGCGGGCGCTGAACAGGAAATTTTCCCTGAAAAAAACGATGTTTTTCCCGGTGGTTCCCACACGGAACTCATCCTTATCGGCGCACATACGGGCCAGCTTTCCAAGAGAGGTAGCCGGGATCAGCATACTGATGTCGCCCTTGCTCTGGTCATCGCCTTTGGCAGTGACGATGCAGCTGCCGTTGCTGCCGGCTGCGCGCAGTCCCACATCGGTGAACTTGAGATTGACGCACTTGAGAAGAGGTTTGTTGTTGTCCTGCGCCGTAGCAAATACCGTGCGCTGGGCCATAGCAGGGATTCCGCTGAGCTTGACCGTATCCTCCGGAAAGGGCAGGTCAGGCTTGGGAAAGGCGCCCCGATCCCATACGTCCACTTCATAGCATGCATTTTCGCTTCTCAGTGCGGTACGCCCCTGGTTTTCTGGCCGTGAGATCTGCACCGTATCCAGAGGAAGGCGCTGCAGCATCTCTGTGAGCATCTTTGCGCTGAACACCAGAGAGCCCTCCTCCTGCACGGAGCAGGGGAGCTTTTCTACCAGCGCGACCTCCATATTGGTGGAGGTGATGGTCAGCTTACCGCTCGCGGCGTCAGCTTCCATCAAAGCGCCCTTTAGCACATCCAGCGGAGACTCCGCCGGTGCGATGGAGGCCGCCCGTTTGGCCGCATCCAGAAACTCAGCCCGGTTTATCGTGACGATCAAAAAATCTCCTCCTTTAAGCAACAAAGCCGAAGAGCGACAGCTGGTTTTCATCCACCACCGGCTTCTTCGACTTGCGTTTCTTCTGTTCTTCCTGTGTTCTTACAAGCAGACCCTCATACAGCCTCTGGCGCTCCGTGTTTTCTACGGTCCTAATGCCAAAGTCCGGGGACTCGGAAACAACACGCTCCTGGGCAGGAGCAGACGCCGCTTCCTGCTTGACTTCCATAACTTTCTGATTTCGGTTGGGGTTGATGATTGCCATTTTCTTAAAGGCAGTGGCAATATCCTCCACATTGTCCTTGATGCCCTGTGCCAATTCCTTTGCCATCTGGGAGGTCAGATCCTTGACGTCACTCATGGCCGCCAGACCTTCCTCTGAGAAGTTCCCTTCAATGATACCCGCTACAGCCAGCTTGGAAGCCATCAGCTTCATGGCCTTGGCCTGCATCGTATCCACATAGAAAAGCATATACACTTCCACTCTGGGCGCCGTCTGATTGATACGCCATGACCGGCGGGATGCCTGCCGCAGCGTAAAGAGGTTATAGCCCATGGAATAGAAGATGAGGGTGGTAAAGGCGTTCAGATCAAGGCCGGTTTCCACACAGCGAGGGTTCGTGATAAGCACCTGCAGCCCGTTTTTGACCCGTTTATCCACCCAGTCCTCCCGCTTTTCCGTGGGGACTTGGGGCGTTAGGACCTCGGTACGGTAGCCTTCCTCCCGCAGCAGCTTCAAGAGCTTATTCTGGGAGTCTGTCCGTGTCCAGCTGGTGTAGATCAATACCCGTTCACCATTGGCGACTTTCTGCCGCACGATTTCCAAAACCTTTTCCTCCTTGGGAAGCAGGCGGGTAAAATCGCCGCAGTTTTCTGGCTTGACGATGGGTACCCCGTCAATAGGGTGTACCACCTCCGGCTGGTCATAGGGCTGATCGGGATAGACCGTCAGCAGGTTCAAATAGGTAGAGAGAATCTTCTGCGCCACCTTCCGGTCGGTGCGAAGAACCCGCTGCAACTCCTTTTCCGCTTCCTTGTAGGCACCATACACATCTTCCGGCATCTCCAGCGGGACTGGTATCTCCTCGTAGTCAGGCAGGTCTTTGCCCATATCCGAGAGAGATAAGAAGGCCGTGTATTCCAGCAGAAACCGTGAAAATACCAGCGGCGATACGCCGGGCAGCTGCCTTGTCTTAGCCTTACGCTTACTGGTTCGCCGGTTGGAGTTGTATTCGCCATCCTTGATCTCGTAGGTATTTTCCACTACGCCATACTCAGCATCGAAATCACTTGGTCTGCGATAGCTTTTGCCATCCTTGAGCATAAGCCCGGGAACAATGCGGTAGAGCAGGTGAAAGATACCGGAGGAATACCCGTTGATGAGGGTGGCGGTCATGCCGACAAACAGCTTTGAGACTCCAAACAGCTCTGCCATGGCGTCGCCCTGGCCACTGTTATTGTTGTACTCATGCAGCTCGTCGCAGAGCAAAGCGTCAATTCGTCCCCGCAGTTTTTTCTTGATATAGGTGCTTAGAGGATAACGCCGCTGTGCGCCGCGAACAGGGAAGGCCCCCTCCGGGTTCTCCATGATTTGGGTGAGCTGTTCCACTACTCTTTCGCTTTTGGTGCGTTTGAGGTGCGCCGCAGCTCCATAGCGGTGTACCCAGCCGTACTCTCCGATTTTGACCCACTCGATCCGTCTGCTGGGATTGACCGCAGACCATAGGACTGTACCGCAAGTTGGGCAGCGGTGGTTCTTCCTGTGTTCGGATTGGAAGAAGAACTGGTCAGCAGGCACGGTATAGCGGCTGCCATCTTCGCTGATCTCCATGGTGATCACTTCATTGCAGTCAGGGCAGAGAAACGCCCGCTGTCGTTTGTTCCACTTCACAGCCGGATAGCGCATATAGCCATCCCGGGCACGTTCCTTGGAAAAGACAGCATAGACATTTTTATCGCCCTGCTCGTACATGGAATACAGCCGGTTCAGATCGGCAATGCTGTGTACTACCATTCCGTATGTGTCCGGAAGGGTCTCTCCGATCTCACGCACCCATTTCCGGGTCACGTGTGAGGGACACATGACAAGGTTGAAGGATTTCTCTTTTTTGCCTCGCTTCTGGGATGCCCAAAGACCATACAGAGCGCCTAAAGCGGTCGAGCCGATCTTCGTTTTGCCGGACCCACATTCCGCAATGATGAGCGCAACGCTCTTTCGATCCAGCTGACGCTTGACGGCCTCGGCCACCGCAAGTTGGGCATCATACAGGGAATAGCCCGCCCGGCCCATGATGCAGTCGTTGATCTCCAGCACCTCATCAGATAGAGGCTCGCTGGCAGGATCAAAGAGCGGCATGAACTGATTCCGGATGCGGTCTGCCACGGTGACTCCGAAGGTATTGAGATACCCCGTGACATTTTCTACGCCGTCAAAACCATCCGGTGCGCCGTCAACTGCTCCGGGGATCTGAATACTTCCGTCTTTCAGGCCCTGCTCCAGGACTTCGACCATATTCTTATCCTCCGGCTTCAAGTCCAGCACCCATGCGTCCATTTTCTCCTTCAGGGAAATGACCTCCAGCTGACGAAGATCTCCACGCTGCTGCAGCGAGTCCAGAACATAGTCCCGGAACGCCGGGATCAGCGGCGCCGCCGTTTTGTGGTCCAGCTCTTCAAACAGGCGGTCACGGTCTCCCTGCGGACAAAAGATATAGCACTTGCGGGGCTGCAGGGCTTCTTGACCCTCCATTTCTCCATCGCCGTCGCCTTTTTGCGAACGGTCATCGGTCTGGGCATCGTCGCTGGCCATCAGGGTCGCCACGGCATAAACGCCATCGTGGGAGATCTGGCGCTGATACCCTTTGACATTGCTCTGAAGCATTCGGGTCGTTCTGTTTTGGGTGGCTTCCAAGGTCGCTCCGCCATAGATGGCATCGGACATTGCCCGGACCATTTCCGGGTATCCACCAAATCGGACTGCGCTGATCACGCCGCCCTTGCTGTTGTGATCGAGCACCACTGTATCCGCATAAACGGATAGACGCACCTGTGCTGCCGGGTCATAGTAGCTCAGCTCAATCAGTCTGCTTTGTGACATTCATCTGCTTACTCCTTTCTTTTGGGGACAAAAAAAGACCGCAATCGCTCCCATGAGCAATTACGGTTCCGTTCTTGTCCAATATTTCATTCCAGGTCGTTTTGAGGGCTCCGGAGGGCGCACTAACCCCCTTTCCGTCGCTGTTCCTCCCTAACTTACTCCGCCCTAACTTACTTCGCCCTGAAATACACCTTTATTGTAGCATTACCGGCACAGACCATATAGTTGGAGTTTTTCCATAGTTTCAGTCAAATAGGAAAAGAACCGCAACTCTTTACTGCGGTTCTTTCCATGTGGGTATTGTGGGCGGCAGGGACGAAAACGGCAATCTGCTTATCATCCACTGCGCCAGCGGAGCCAACAATGTGGTTATAACAGGTAAAGTTGGTTTTACATCTATCAGTAGACCCGCTATGTTTTTGACGGGCTAAAAATGATTTGATGGTGCGTCCGTCTCTCTGCAATTCCATTTCCAAGTCAACACTGTACCCACTACGAGGCGAAACATACCCATAGCAGCTCACCTGTCCTCCAGAATTAATATCGAGCGTGGCAGACAACGATATAATCCCTGTATAGCGCGGTTCCACTTCAACCGCTCTTGCACCGATGCAAAAAGCCGATAGCATACATGCCAACACAAGGATCACACCGACAGACTTACCTAGGGTTCTTTTCATTTTTAACTTTCCCCTAAATTGTGTTTTGGGAAATATCCTTTTGTTTAGGAGACAACTGATCTCAGAATCTGCAACATACTTTTTTGCTTATTCAAATTGAATATTCTGGGCAATTTTTACAAGGTCATCTGTCTGCTCCATGCTTCCTGTAATCAGAAGATAATTTCCCTTCTTTTCGTCAATCAAACATAATTGTGACACTCCTTCTTTTGTAATGATGACTACCTTCTTGCCGTTGATCATCTCATCATGAACCTCGGCATTTTCAGTATCTAAACAGAGTCCTGTATTCTCCCCTTCAAACAGGCCAATCGAAAGTTCCTGGCAGTTGTCCGAAGAATATACACATCTGGCACTAAATCTATTTTCACGATGGCTTTCCAATTCATATCCTTCAGGAATCCAATTCACTGTGAAGTTCAGCCCATCATCAGAAGCGTTTTCTGTTGGTGGGGTATATACTAACCGAAACCCTGTGTGATCTTCAAAAGTTTCAACAAGAAGGTTCATCGCGCTCGCGCAAAGTGTCGGCGATGCGGCAAAAGCAGGCCTTGCTGCTGCCGATATCCAGAGTGCGCCAGCGACGTGCTCCACGTCCTCCGTCGTAGTATTTTGCCTTGCAATGGCACCGGCTGCACCGGCACTGCTCCGTTTTTGTGGGCCTTGCCGCGATAACAAAAGCATTGGTTTCGGCTTCAAGGAAAAAGTCCTTCACGACCATTTTCTTTGTGCCGACTAATGACTGAATGACGTCCTTGGTATGCATCTGGCAAGCCCTACTTTCCTGATTTCGTTTAGACAACATAATCATAAGCAGGAATCCCTTGCGTACCAAGGGCTGATTCAGTTTTTTCTACCCACACATTCTACCGAAGAGCCTTAAATCAACCTACTTTTTCAAGATAGGCCCCATCATATTGATACTTGCTGCTGAACCACTCGCTGCCGATTTTCTTGTCGGCAGCAAAACACCCGTCTTCACCATGGAATACCAGCGTATCACATGAGAGCTGCTCCCTCAAATCTGCAACGCATACTTCTCCGGCATCAACCTTCCATTCATACAGCAAATAGTTCGGGCTCGTGGACAGGCCACCGTTGGAAATAGTTTCAACTTCCCCATCTTCATCCACATCGTACTGGTTGCCGGTTCCGGGAAGGGAATAGAGCAGGATCGGCGTGTTCTCTCGGATGGTAAAATAGGTTGTTGTGAGAATATCAAATGATTCTTCTCGCCTTAGCGCATAGACCGCCTCTGCTGCAGATATAGACGTTTTCTGCACCATGGACTCACGCATACGATCGATATTGCTATCCCTAGTTCCCACGATTCCGAGATCATAGTTCGTTCCGGCCAATGTCATGTAAAGATAGTAATTATCGTCGCCAGGAAGCTGATACAGCGTGAATTGCATGCCGTCATACGCAATGGATGTTACTTTCGTGTGCTCTTTTTCGAATACAGGTGCCGGCGCAGATTGTAATTGTTCCGTCTTAAAGGCGACTTCCTGCCGCGCAGAACGGTTGGATGCAGTGGACTCTGTGTTAGTTTCCGGAGAGTTCAAGATGTAGTGCCCGACCAATAGGCAGAGGATCAAAAAAAGGAAACCAAATAAGAGACTTCTTTTCATGGTACAGCAGCTCCTTCCATATCGTGGAACCATATTGATCTTATAAAATCAGGCGACGCCTTTTTCGCATATTTTTGATTCGCAGTATCAAAAAACATCATCATGCAACGATATGTACCGCACACGGAAATGCCAAAAAGGAAACTATCATCATAATATAACACGCACCTAAAAAAAACAACATGTTTTCCAGCGTGTCGAAAAAATCTTTTCGCCTCGCTGAGCAAGTTTTCAGAACTTTATAAAAGTTCTGAAAACTTAGGATTTCAATGGCGCAGGACACCCTTCTTGGGTTTCCCTCGAACACTCTTCCTTACCGTCGCAGAGAATTTGCCACTTTATCGACAGTCTCAAAAACAACATGTTCTCTTTCCCCACCAGCGCAATCAGCGAAAGACTGGAGAGGCATCGCATAGGCGACGCCTCTCCACTTAAACCTCAATATTTCCTACCTGGTCCCCTTTTTGTGATGGCTGCGCAACTAGGGGGGTGCTTAACCTGTGGTCAGCACATAGCAGGACTTGTCACGTAAATCTACTACTCGAAAAGCTATTTTTGATGACGTTTTCAGTAGTTATTTCAAAACGCTTTAAGGTTCGGCCATCAGAGCAATCTTTACATTGCCGGCGTTACAAGGAGGATATCCAAGCGCCTGCCATGCAGCAAAACTCAGTTCGATGCCAGAAGCCGAGCTAGGCATGCTGGTAACGACACGAACAACAATAGATTTAGTGCCGTAGGTCACCTTAACATATTTTCTATTGTACTTGTTGTAATCGGACGCAGACATAGCAGCGAGCAAATCCATAGGATGAAAGACCTCATTGTTTGCAGTCAGCACACCGGAGATGCGTTCAACAACGCCGCCATAATAATCGTGGATGCACTTATGGCTGTCATTGTTAACAACACCCTGACAAATCTCACCGAACATATTGCAGTCCGCATTGGTATAGAGAGTCTTTGCAACAGTGGTGGCAGTGTTTGTAGGGTTTTGCAGACGGTAGATATACTGTGCACCATGCAGAGGATTGAAGTTAGCCTTCACATAATCTCTGATTTTGTTAGCAACGGTCATTGCTTCGTGCCAAGGTGCAGTGGCAGAGGAAGGAATAGTGAGAATTGCCGTCTGATTTGCATTGTTGGATGTGTCATCATTCCAAATTGTGTTTTCATAGAGTTTCATGGCGACGGAGGAGCCATCTTTCAGATAGGTTCTCTGCCCGGCATTTTTGCGGACCTTCGGGCAGCAAACAACATAGGAACCGTTAATATAGGATGGAGTAATAAAATCCAGATCACGATTTGTGTCTGCAAAAATACGATTCAGTCGAGCGGTAATAGTTGTAGCCTGACTGGAGTTTGCCAGAGAATAGACCGTAGAACCATTTACCTTGATATCGTACTGCTTGGTAGTAGAATTGTAAACCCGAGTTGCATTATTAGCCATAATTGTTCCTCCTACTGTTTTTTTGCAATTCTCCATAGTGTTACTTGGACATAACGGAATTGCGGTTTGTCCAATTCACAATTCCGAACAGCTAAGTGGAGAAAAGCTTCAAAACAAAAAGAGAGGTTGTTTATTCAAATTGTAAACTTGTTTTGTAAAATGCTCCCCTATGGCATTACTCTAAATAAAACGTCTTTTCTTAAAACACAATTGTCAAATGATTTTGGGAACTTGTGGCGGATTTACCTAGAGCAGACGGGATAACTGAGGAAAATCCAGAAAAACAATTATTCGCTGTAATCATAACTAAACAATAGACCTTGTCCGCACCGGTAAAAGGGGCCAGCAATAACACCTAGAAATGTACGGACGACAGGAAGGAAAAGCAAACTGCGCTTATCATAAAGATAGTGCTTTATATGGATGAAAATTCAAAGGTGAAAGACTCCGCTCAGCGGAAGAACAAACCTTGATTACGTGCGAGTAAATGGCTGACGGCAAGATTTCGGAATTTTAGAACCCGTATTCACAACAGGCGATGCAAGCAGTAAAATAAACACATGAAAAGAAGCGATAAAGTGCGGCAGGCGTACCCGAGCGACCTGACAGATGCACAGTGGGCAGTGATAGAACCACTCTATTCCGGGATGCGAACGTATAAGTGGAGCAAGTGGGAATTAACAAACGCAGTGCTGTATTTTGTGAAAACAGGGTGTCAGTGGCGGCACCTGCCGCACGATTTTCCACCCTATTCGACTGTGCACAGTTTCTACCGGCGTGCCCGTCTGAGTGGGCTGTGGGAGAAGATACTGCGGCACTTGGTCAAAATATCCCGGGAGAGAGCCGGGCGCAAAGCGGTGCCAAGCTATGCGATCATTGATTCCCAGAGCGTCAAAACGACCGGCGCGGCAAAGGAACGCGGGATAGACGGTGGAAAAAAACGAAAGGCAGGAAGCGGCACATCGTCGTAGATACATTGGGAAATCTGCTGGCGGTGGTGGTGCATGCCGCAAATATCCACGATACAAAGGCTGGGATCATGCCTGCAAAGCAGGCATGTAAGAGGTATCCATCCATTGAGCGCTTTTGCGCCGATGCGGGATACCGGGGGACTTTTACGTTTGATGCCAGTCAGACTCTGGGGCGTGGTGTTGATATTTCTGAGAAAATCAAGCCTCACGAATGGGAGAAGCTTCCCTGGCGCTGGATCGTGGAACGTACGCTTGCCTGGTTCAATCATTCCCGCCGCCTCAGCAAGGACTATGAGATACTGACCGCTTCTGCCGAAGCAGTCAGTATGATTTCTCATGCCCACACCCTCCTCAATCGCTTGTGAATACAGGTTCTTATACTATGAGACAAAAAACGGGGGAAAATGCAACCGCATTGCAGCTGTGTGTGGTAAAAGTGTTAAAAAACGCCAGGGGCCTTATCGAAACCGATAAGGCCCCTGGCATTTTATGACGTGTTTGTAATGAGCGGTTATTACACATCAGAGGTAAAGCTGTACTTAGTATTCAGGCATGCCAGTCTCATACCAAGAGTAAAAACGAATAGAGCTGCGGTCTGCGGCAGACCAGGCGTATGCGAGAGTTTTGTCATTATAACAAGTCCCACCAGCCTGGGCAATACGGACGTACTTGACATCGGAAGGAACCGTTCCGTCATTAGGACGGACAATCACGATATGATCGGGAGTGATGCCGATGCCCGGCGCACCATCGTTTGCACGACTCTGGGCCTGCTTATAGGTTACAGAGTACCACTTGGGGAACTGATTGTGTGCAAGCTGATCCCGCATGGAAGTGCAACCACCGGTAGGCAGGGGGGTGCCGCATTCCTTGGCAACATCCTGGGCGAAAATGTTACAGTAAGTGTGCCCGTTATGAGGGAGATATTTAGAATTATTTTCGACGTCAAAGCTGTCGATAATCTCTGCGTATTCTTTTCCGGTCATAATTAGATCCTCCTATTTGATTATTTAATTAGTTGAGTGGACGAGGTCTTTGAAAGGGTTTGTGTGCCGATAGAATGGAGTTCTTTTGCTGTGATGACTGTTCGCTTGGCTACGCTGAAATCGCGCACATAGTTGCTTTCATAGGGGTGATACCAGATAGTCAAGAAGGCCGAATCCTTGCTTGCGAGACGGAGTTCTGCAGTGACGATGGAGTCCAGCATGCTTTTGGCTGTGGCGAAGTGCTCCATAGGAAGATGTTGTGACTGAACAGCTGAATCGGCTAAAAAGTCATTCCATGTTTCACCACCATCGGTGGTTTTTAGTAGGAGACAGGGAATATTTTCATCATTGCCTAGGAGAAGCCCCTCATGGTCACTGAAGAAGAATAAATCGGATACGGTAAACGAAAGTGGCTTGCCAACGGACTTCCAGTGTTTTCCGCTGTCAACGGTACGGCAGAGTTGCGAGTTGCTGATGGCCCAACCATCGGTTTCGTTGGCGAAGTAATAGGCAGTAGTTTCCTCCGGTAGTGGCTTATCAACAAATTCGGGCATTTCAATCAATGTGCCAGTAGCTTCTAGAACATTCCTGTAAGCCCAGTGATCGTTGTCCAAATCCGTAAAGGGATTTGGACAAGTTTCAGTGCTTACAAGGGATTCGTCTCGGCCAAGCATTCGATTGATAGCAGTCACTGCCTGGGCACGGGTAACCTCTCCTGTTGGACGGAACAGACCGTCAGGGTACCCGGTCATCCAATCCAGAGTGTCGGCACTGTGTATATACGCCGCTGCCCAAAAATCTGAGGGAACATCTGGAAAATCAGGGGTGTCGCCGTATCTCCCTACAGGGGGGGAAAACTGGCAGCGATGTAGCGAAGCTGCGAATGCGGCTCTGCTAATAGGTGCTTCTGGACGGAATGTTCCGTCTGAATAACCAGAGAGGATACCGTAGCTGGCCAGATAGTTTACTGCGTGGGCACAGGTGCTGTTAGTCACGTCAGAAAACTGATCTTCGCAGGGGGCAATCTTATTGTCCGCAACTAACAGGGCATACAGCATTTCTGCTAGTTCACCTCGAGTCAAAGGTGTGTCTGGACGAACTAGACTGTCCTTCGTTGGTAGGTAGCCGAGATGATGTTGCGTGTTCAAGATTGGCAAGGTATCAGGGCGCAATGGAACCAGATGCTTTCTCAGATTATCCACGGAGAGAGTAGACGATGCCGTTACAAATGCCTCCAAAACTTCACCGCCAGAATCGACCCCGCCACCTGGGCTCTTCCAAAGGAAAATCCGGTCTTCTCCCATCGCGAGAACTTGGTGTGCCAAATTGTTGTATTCCTCAGAAAAGAATTTGCTTCGGGGAGAGACAACCTCGATGGAACCAATCAGGCCGCCGTACTTTTCCTGTGACGGTGCATGATAGAAATCCACACGGGTATCGGATTCATCCACAGCGATTTCTTCCATGGGTAGGCTTGGAACTGTGAGAGAAAAGCCAAGCGTGGTGTTCTCGTAGTGAAAAGGTTCTACGGCGGTGGCTGGGACGGCAGTCAGGAGCATCAGCAGGACTGTCAAAAAGAGGAATAGCCGTTTCATTGATAACAACTCCTTTTATTCCTGTACAAAAAGTGTTTTCATCAAAAGAAAATGAGCGTTTTCCCACAAATGACGATTTAAAAAGCGGTCTGCTGATTACCAACTATCCGATTTACGTTGACTTGCAAGTCTAATAGGTAAAGAGCGATTCCAATTAAAAATGTAAATCATGAGAAATACTAATTTGATGAAAGCGTATACAGTTGTTGTTTTTGCGTCTTAAAATATAGTGGATAATTTAAAGCCCGATAAAATAGATGTTGTTTATAGGAATGTCGCTACATCGTTTTGCAATGGTAAACTAATTTCGTACACACTACCTACATAAATCATACATACCCCCTTTTTAATTATTAGAGGACGAAAGAGCGGCAATCAGTTGGACATTTCTCTTTTGAAACAAAATAGAGGTTGCTATCTTCTGCCTGAGCCAGCGCGCCGTCCAGATAGACTCGTAGCTTCACGGCACAGTTACCGCCCTCTGCGCCCTCTAGGTGGATATCTTCCGCCTGAGTGGTTAGCACTCCGTTCCAAAGGTCCCCTGCTTCAAAGCGCGGCGTCGTCAACAGATATTTCTGGAGCCGCACCGGTAGCAACATATGCACATTATTCCAGTTACCCAAAGGTTCCTGGATGAGGGCCTGCCCCGCTTTCACCTCGGTTGGGTAGAGTTGGAAGCCATCCAAAGGTTCCGGTGGTACTGCCACAGAGCCGCTGAACACTCCACCTGTGCGTTCAGTTAGGGGGAATTCTACAGAGACTTCCCCTGATTCCAACAGTAGACCAGGAACCTCCCCCTCGTTCAAAGTCACAGTGACATCAAAAAGTAGACAACGGGTCCCTAGATCCATTCCTGCGCCCGATAATTCGCAGTCTATTACCGATAAGGTGCTACTTCCGGGGCCTGCAAGAAGTGCTTTGCTATCCAGCTTCCCACCATCAACAGCGTGGCACACAGCGTCAGAATCACAAGCTGCTTTCGATTTTTCTTGAAGGAATTCATATGCGTCCATTCTTGAGCCGATTATTCCGCTGTAAGCAATTGGCTCTAGTAAATGATGAAAGCTATCTACTGGCTGTCAGGGCGTAAAATTTTCCAAAGTAGAAGATGCAAGCAGATAAGCCACAAATGATTTGATGATACATTTACGTTGAAACGTAAGAAACGCTCTCTTAATACCATGCGAAATTGAAATTTACTTTTTGAAGATGGTTACAAGGAAGGGCGCGTTTATAATGGAATACCTGCATAATTTTTTAGACTTGTTGTTTGGGACCAATAACCAAAAGAACCTTTATGCCCTAGTTCTTCTCGTTTTTTTGGATTACGTGACTGGTGTTTGTGTTGCTATACGTACTAGAAAATTATCCAGCAGCATTGGTGCAAGAGGAATCGCTGGTAAAGTTATGATTTTTGCACTAGTTGCGTTGAGCAATGTTGTCGATACCTATCTGCTTGCAACGGGCAATGTGCTTGAGTCAGTCACGATACTTTTTTACTGCACCAATGAGGTTATAAGTATCATGGAAAACGCGGGGAGAATGGGAATGCCGATTCCACAGAAGTTGGTCAGTATCCTTCAAAAATTAAAAGAAAAAAGTGATTGATTTCTTACTGGTTGATTTCTTACTTAATGAAACAAGCTCGAAGTTTGCTTTCGGCTTTTTTCTTTATCTGATTTACATTTTGCCTGCTAACATTGAGAATTTTTGAGATACTTGAAGATGTAAGACCATACTCGTAAATGGCTCTGATTACAGTATATTCTTTATCCGTCAGTAGCCCCTCTGGGATTACGAAAGAGAGATCCTCATCGTTATAGGTTGCAGAGCGATATTCTATCTGATTTCTTTGCGTGGGGGTGAGTTCTTCGATGGAAAGGGAGTGGCCTTCATTTATGAGTCTCTGTAGACGGTGTAGGTAAAGACGATATATGCTTCGGACGATGTAGTTGACAATTGCGCCGTCAGTTAAATTATTCAACTTTTTGAAATCGAATTTTGTGACAAAATCTATAAAATCCACAAGTAAATCGTCATTGGCATCTTCATAAGCTAGCTTGCGGCCATATTTACATATTACACTTTGAAATCGGCTAATAAGATATAGCATCTCGTTTTGATCACCATTCTGTGCTGACTGAATCGAATTAAATAGCATACCTCTGCTCCTTTACTCGTTTCGAGTAAAGGAGCAACAAATGCTATAAAATGTAAATTTATGGCATTTGAAGTAGCATAGTGGAGATGCGTTAAATATATAT
>ENA-OROD01000130-OROD01000130.1-human-gut-metagenome-genome-assembly--contig:-NODE-130-length-74090-cov-7.090673_pt1 | contig 74090 bp, 80 predicted proteins | sample MGYA00242123_ERZ509038 | MGnify/ENA primary metagenome ERZ509038 (study PRJEB26280, sample SAMEA2338719) | human gut metagenome | biome: human gut; feature: human-associated habitat; material: faeces... | reverse complement strand
CCGACCTACACCCTTAGCAGGGGCGCCTCTTCAGCCTCTTGAGTATTTCTCCATATCTGAATTCCAATAATCAATATTCATTTGTGATGCCTAAATAGAATACCAAACTACAGACTGTTTGTCAACTGTTTTCTTAAATTTCTCATCTATTCTCATCTATTTGAGAAATTTGCTTTTCTATTATAGCTTTCTATGCCTGTCCTGCCTGCAGATACATCTGGTAGAACTGTTCTGCCGCCTCCGGCTTTCCGTATAAATATCCCTGTATAAAGTCCAGATCCATTTCAGATACGACATTCATTTCCGCATCTTCCTCCACGCCTTCCAGACATACCTTAATGCCGACCTGATGACATAGCTCTACTACGACACGGATAAACGAGGAGTCGAAACTGTTATCCTTAATATTGCGGACAAATATCTTATCGATCTTTACAATATCCGCCGGTGCTTCTTTTAAGATTCCGAGAGATGAATAACCGGTTCCGAAATCATCCATCGCTATTTTCATACCCAGTGATCTTACGGAATCAAACACTCTCTTTAACAATTCCTTGTCGGATATAAACTTACTTTCTGTTATTTCTACAATAATATTCTGATAATGAATACCTGCATTCTTTACACATTCCTTCATGAAATCCACAAACTGCGGATCAAACAGCTGCAAATAGGACACATTGATACTCATGGTAAATTCCGGATTTAAATATACCCAGCATCTGCACATATCCACTGCCTTTTCAAATACCCAGCGTCCGACCGCCTGAATCATATCCGACCGTTCCAGTAACGGAATAAATTCAACCGGTGATACCTTGCCGTATTTCTCGCAACGCCAGCGAAGTAATGCTTCTGCCCCTTTTAAAATCTTGGAGTCTGCGTATACCTGCGGCTGGAAATTCAGCTCGAAGCCTTCAAAATCATTTTCAATGGAATTACGCAATAACTCTATCAATTCCAATTCCCGTTCTTTATATTGAAGAAACTCCGGTTTAAAATCCTCCATATGATTTTTCCCCTGACGTTTTACAACCGTCATAGCTGCTTTCAGTGATTTTACAAATTCTTCATATCCGGTCCCGTTTTCATGTTTATGGTAAGTAGCTGAAAATGTACAGTAATATCGCTTTCCCTCCAGCTCTTTCTGAGTACTGTAATGATGTGAGATTCTCTGAAACAGATTTTTAGCCTGGTTCTCCTGTGGATTTGTGATCAATATACCAAACTCATCCCCATTTAAGCGATAAACAGACGCATTACTGTCAAGTCTGCTCTGAACATACATACCGATACTCCGCAATACACTATCACCGAAGTACTGATCATACAGTTCATTAATATGTTTAAAATCATCAATATTTAAAAGTAAGACACCAAAAGCTGTCTGATTCTTTATCTTTTCCTCAGCAGCTTCCCGAAATGCATATTTATTCAACAATCCGGTAATATGGTCCAGCTGATTATTTTTTCTTAAATTGCGGATAACACCGGCAAGCATTTCTGCTTCTCCGTCTGCATTTCTCTTCATATATACACGGCTTTCCAGCCATACCCAATCCGCATTCTTATCCTTTACCCTATATTGAATACAAATAGAATCCGCTCTTTTTTCCAGAATACTCTGCAGATTATTCTGATATTTCTCCCTGTCTTCCTCATGGATTTTTAAAATCCATTCATCAAAATAATGCTTCTTATACTCCGAAGAAAGTGAGAATTCCTCTACGAATTCCTCCGGCAAAGTAACCTCATATTCAGAATCCGGATGCCTACAAATAAATATGTAACCATCTACGCAATGGCTCATTGCATTATAAAAATCCTCTGCTTCCTGACATTTCATATTCATTTATAAGATACCTCCCCTCTAAATATTCTATAAGCAATGTGCTTTCTTATAATCTTCAACTGCTGTTTCGTATAAGTTATTTCCTGCCTGATCGATCACAACGATTGCCGGCAGATTTTCTACCTCTAATTTTCGGATAGCCTCTGTTCCCAGATCCTCGTAAGCAACAACTTCTGCTTTTTTAATGCATTTGGATAACAATGCTCCCGCTCCGCCAACGGCGGCAAAGTATACACAGGTATTTTCCTGCATAGCCTCAATCACTGCCGGAGAACGCTTCCCTTTTCCGATCATTCCAGATAATCCATGCTGCATCAATAACGGTGCATATTTATCCATTCTGGAACTGGTAGTCGGTCCTGCAGAACCAATGACCTGACCTTCTCTGGCCGGTGTCGGTCCAAGATAATAAATGATCTGATCCTTCAAATCAATCGGAGGCTGCTGCCCCTGCTGCATTGCCTCATACATGCGCTTATGCGCAGCATCCCTCGCCGTATAGATTGTCCCTGTTATGTAGACATAATCTCCGGCATGAAGATCTTTTACTGTTTCCTTTGTAATTGGTGCATTAATATGCTTATCCATAATCAAGCCTCTTATCCTTTTATTATTATTTATGATTTATTCAATCCTAAAAACTGGAAGTTACTTACTTTTCTTCTCTTTGTTACATCTCGCTAATGCGATAAATAGTTCAATGACCCCACCACATAGCCATATGATACCTAACGCAATATTTTCTGCCCAGAACCAAAACAGTGATATAACGATCCATGTAATCGCTAAAATAAAAATCCCCTTGCTTCTCATGATTTTCCTCCTGAAAATTCCGATTTATTGAAGCGACTATTTCTTCGTAAATTTAATCAACTGACTTACACTATCCAGAAAATCTTTCTCAACAGGGCTAATTGTCCTTGCTTTATATTTCCTGTATTCCGTTTCAGCCTTTTTCATCGCTTCTATATGAGAAATTGTGCCATTTCCTTCTAATAAATTCTCCCCTGTTGCAATCAATATTTTATCCAAATGCCTTGACCAATCATTCATTGTCATAGGAATTTCTTTCTCAGCTTGACGTTCTGCAAAATCAAGATATCCTGACACTAATTGTCCCATAGCATGTAGTTCTTTTTCGTCAAGATAATTCTTAGCAATTTTTGCTTCCCTAAGAGTGGGTTGGTCACCAACAAAAGAAGTCAATCCCATAAACTCTTTTTCAGCATCCGCTCTATTATAAATTACTTCTGCCGCTGTTTCTCCTGAAATTGCAAAATGAATTTTATTTTGAACTTTCTTAAAAAACAAAATCGATTCTTCTGCAGCCGGATTATAATCTATACTGGTTGCATAAATTTCTAAAACCTGTCGATAAAACACTTTTTCGGATGCTCTAATATCACGAATTCGTTCTAATAATTCTTTAAAATATCCTCCGTCACCAAGATTCTTGAGACGTTCATCATCCATTGCAAATCCTTTTTTCATATATTCCTTAAGAATCGAACTTGCCCATATTCTGAACTGAACTCCCCGTTGCGATCTTACTCGATATCCAACGGAAATAATCATATCTAAATTATAATAATTTGTCGGTTTCTTAGAAAATTCGGAATTTCCGAATTTCTTCATTGTAAATGCCTGTTGTAATTCGCCGTCTTCATAAATATTTTTAATATGTTCATTAATTGTAGATTTTGATTTTTGAAAAAGGACTGCCATTTGATCTTGTGTAAGCCAAACATTATCATCTATGAATGATACCTCGACCTTTGTAAGACCATCTTCTGTATTATATATAATAATTTCCGAATTATTTTCCATACAAAACCTCTTTCATATCCAATCTATAAAGAGTTTTATCCTACTCTTACAAATGCCGATTTAACGAGATGTCTATGCACCACTTCTTTTTACAAAATTCTCTTTGCATGGCGGTTTACATGACAGCAGATATTCACTGCCAGCGGCATTCCTGCAATGTGTGTCGGATAGGTCTCAATATTGATTGCCAGTGCCGTTGTCTTGCCACCCAGGCCACCCGGTCCGATTCCGGTCTGATTGATTTCTTCTAATAATTCCTCTTCCAGCTTCTTAATATGCGGAAGCGGTGATCCCTGATTGATATCCCGTGTTAATGCGGTCTTTGCCAGAATTGCACTCTTTTCAAAGTCTCCGCCCAGTCCGACTCCGATCACCATCGGCGGACATGCATTCGGTCCCGCATCCCGGACAGCCTGTAATACAGAGGCCTTGATACCTTCTACTCCATCTGCCGGTTTCAGCATAAAGATGCGGCTCATGTTCTCACTGCCGAATCCTTTCGGTGCGATCAGAAGCTCCAGCTTATCGCCCGGTACAATATCATAATGGATAATTGCCGGTGTGTTGTCCTTTGTATTCTCACGGAGCAACGGATCCTTTACTACGGATTTCCGCAGATAGCCATCTGTATATCCCTGACGCACACCTTCATTGATGGCATCCGTCAGATTCATGCCTTCAATATGAACATCCTGGCCTAATTTCACAAATACGATTGCCATTCCCGTATCCTGACAGATCGGGATGCGGTCTTCCTTCGCAATCTCCATATTCTCACATAACTGACCGAGAATCTGCTTACCAAGCGGACTGTCTTCCCGCTCCTGTGCCTGCTTTATTACCTGCTGCATATCCGGAGAAAGTGTAAGATTCGCTTCGATGCACATCTCTCTGATATTTGAAATAATCTCATCCGTATGTATTGTTCTCATTGCTGCATTAAACTCCTTCTCAGTCGCCAAATAACTGTTCTTCATCGGTAAGCTCTTCCCGCATAATGTTTTTGCCCTTTTTTCTGCTGATAAAATTGGAAAGCTTCATAATTCCCCATAAAATCAAAAGAATTAACAGAAGTGCCGCTACTCCGAAAAATGCATAGATTACAATTGCATTTACGGTATCCGCAGTATCTGCGAACTTCATAAGTTCTTTAAAATCCATATACCTTCCCCCTGTTCCTCTATATCTATACGTAACCCATATTATTTACCCTCGTTTCATTATAGCGGATAACTTTCGGTTGTACAATTGATTTTATTCACAATTATTTCACATTTTTTATATATATCGGATAATTGTTTGCCCTACTCCGTTATTTTCATTACTTTCAATGATTTCAGATGCAATATTACGGATTTCTTCCATTGCATTTTCCGGTGCAAAGGAATTGGGAAATTCCGTAAATAAGGAATAGTCGTTTAATCCGTCCCCAAATACCATGACCTCTTCCTTCTTTATTCCGCGCTCTGCAATGTACTCGCTCAATGCGATTCCCTTCTGTGCATGAATATCATTGATTTCCACATTGGTCGGATATGAGGAAGTAACCGCCAGTCCGCCAAGCTCCATCACCTTTTTCTTCGTATCTGCAATAACAGCCGTATCCTGATTGAACACGATCGTCTTGGAGAAGAGGATTCCTCTTTCCTGTAATTCTTCGTAGCTCTTTAACCGGATCAGACTATTAAAAAATACTGATTCATTCATCAATTTCTCCAGCTCTATCTCGGATGCATCCGGCCGCAGGCAACGCATTCTTCCGAGCATACTGATTCTGGCCTCTTCCTCTCCATAAATCGTATAAAAGCCGTCGCTGTCCATAATCTCCGGATAGAAGCCCTGACGCTCCAGCAGAGCAAGAAGCTCTTTGCCCTTTTCATAGGAGATTGGTATCTTCTTCTGAACCTGATCCCGGCTGTCTCTAAATTCTGCTCCGTTCATCAACATACAGGAGCAGTGAATCCCATACTTTTCCACAAGCGGCTTGATACTAATGTGATTTCTCCCCGTTGCGATCATGAATTCCACACCCTTGGACTGTGCATACTTCAGTGCATTCAGATTATATTCTGAAATTTCCTGATGATTATTCAAAAAAGTTCCATCCATATCACTGACGATCAGCTTTATCATTTTATTTCCTTTCTGATGAAAAAGGGGAACGATTTCGTCGCTCCCCTTGGCTTTTGTGTTCTAATACTTAGTTTTTCTCGTTATCATCGGTTGTATCCGGTACATCATCTTCTATTTCTTCTACCGCACCGACATCCAGTTCTTCTTCCATCTGGGATTCCAGTGCCTTAATATCTGCTTCCGGATCCTTATCTCTTACCTTTGCCACACTGGCTACATGGATATTATTTTCCGTATCCATATTGATCAGCTTCACACCGGAGGTAACACGGCTCAGTCTTGAGATATCACTGCACTGCAGGCGGATCACGATTCCTTCTGTAGAAATCAGCATGATCTCATTATCTTCATTGACAGCCTTTACACCGATTACGTTACCGGTCTTGTCATTGATCTTATAACACTTCACACCCTTACCGCCACGGTTCTGTGGGGTAAATTCATCCATGGATGTCCGCTTACCCATTCCGTTCTCAGAAACGATCAGAAGGTCTTCACCCTGCGTATCCAGCTGCATTCCGATCACTTCGTCTCCGGCATTTAAGTTCATACCCTTTACACCGATAGAAGTTCTTCCCGTACTTCTTACATCTGTCTCTAAGAAGCGGATGCACATACCCTGCTTTGATACCAGGATCACTTCCTTCTTGTTATTCGTTGACTTTACTTCAATCAGCTCATCCTCATCCCGAAGTGTAATTGCAGCCAGACCATTCTTACGGATATTCTGATAATCCGTAATCGGAGTCTTTTTGATCATACCCTTCTTCGTTGCCATTAACAGATATCTGCCCGGCTTAAACTCACGGATTGGAATCACTGCCGTAATATGCTCACCCGGCAACATCTGAAGAAGATTTACAATTGCAGTTCCTCTTGCAGTTCTTCCGGATTCCGGAATTTCATATGCCTTCAGACGATATACACGACCAAGGTTGGTAAAGAACATGATGAAATGATGTGTAGTCGTCATGATCAGTTCTTCAATGAAGTCATCCTCAATGGTCTGCATACCCTTGATTCCCTTACCGCCACGATTCTGTGCCCGGAAATTATCAACAGTCATACGCTTAATGTATCCAAGCTTTGTCATGGCAATTACCGTATTCTCACGCTTGATCAGCTCTTCATCCGTAATATCATCCTCGTCCGGACCGATAGCGGTTCTTCTGTCATCTCCGTACTTTGTTGAGATGATCAGGAGTTCTTCTCGGATAACTCCCAACAGCTTCTTCTCATCTGCCAGAATTGCCTTTAATTCTGCGATTCGTTCGATCAGCTCACGATATTCATTCTCAATCTTATCCCGTTCCAGACCTGTCAGAGCACGCAGACGCATATCTACGATTGCCTGTGACTGTGCATCGGATAAACCGAATTCCTGCATCAGCTTTTCTTTTGCTTCCGTTACATTCTTGGAACCGCGGATAATCTCGATCACACGCTCAATGTTATCCAGTGCGATCAATAATCCCTCTAAGATATGAGCACGTTCTTCTGCTTTGTTTAACTCATACTTGGTTCTTCTGGTTACAACATCCTCCTGATGCTTCAGGTAATAGGTCAGCATTTCGAGAAGGTTCAGAACCTTTGGCTCATTATTGACCAGTGCCAGCATGATAACACCAAAGGTATCCTGCAGCTGTGTATGCTTATATAACTTCTTCATAATGATATTTGCGTTAGCATCTTTCTTCAGTTCGATCACTACACGCATACCTTCTCTGGATGATTCATCACGAAGAGCCGTAATACCTTCAATCTTCTTATCCTTTACCAGCTCTGCAATCTTCTGGATCAGTCTTGCCTTATTTACCATATATGGAAGCTCGGTAATTACGATTCTCTGCTTTCCGTTCGCCATCGGCTCGATATTGGAAATAGCACGCACCTTGACCTTACCACGTCCGGTTCTGTAAGCGGCATCAATCTCACTGGTTCCCAGAATCTGTGCGCCTGTCGGAAAATCAGGTCCTTTAATGATCTGGATGATTTCCTCAATATCTGTATCACGATCTTCCATAATCCGGTTATCAATGATCTTTACAACCGCATCGATAACCTCCCGGAGATTATGCGGTGGAATATTGGTTGCCATACCAACCGCAATACCGGAAGTACCGTTTACCAGAAGGTTCGGAAAACGGCTCGGAAGGACGGTCGGCTCCTTCTCTGTCTCATCAAAGTTCGGTATAAAATCTACAGTGTCTTTATTAATGTCTGCCAGCATTTCCATGGAAATCTTGGAAAGTCTCGCTTCTGTGTATCGCATAGCAGCGGCACCGTCACCATCCACGGAACCGAAGTTACCATGTCCGTCTACCAGCATATAACGGGTGTTCCATTCCTGTGCCAGCTTAACCAGTGCTTCATAAATAGAACTGTCACCATGCGGATGATATTTACCCATGGTATCACCAACGATACGGGCACATTTACGATGTGGCTTATCCGGACCGTTATTCAGCTCAATCATGGAATAAAGAATTCTTCTCTGTACCGGCTTCAGACCATCTCTTACATCCGGCAAGGCTCTGGCTGCAATAACACTCATGGCATAATCAATATAATTACGCTCCATGGTTTTCTGCAGGTCTATATCATGTACTTTATCAAAAATTGTACTGTCGTCCATGTTCTATCCTCCATTCCCTAAATATCCAGATTCTTAACAAACTTTGCGTTTGCCTCGATAAACTCCCGACGTGGCTCTACCTTATCGCCCATCAGGGTATTAAAGGTCAGATCGATCTCAGACTCATTTTCTTCATCGATTGCCACACGAAGCAGGATTCTCTGTTCCGGATCCATGGTAGTCTCCCAGAGCTGCTCCGGATCCATCTCACCCAGACCTTTGTATCGCTGGATCTTGTTGTTCGTATCACGACCAACCTCTTTCAGAATCTTGTCCAGCTCTTCATCGCTGTATGCATACCATACCTTCCGGTTCTTCTCCAGCTTGAAAAGTGGTGGCTGCGCCAGATATACGTGTCCCTGACGGATCAGCTCCGGCATAAACCGGTAGAAGAATGTCAAAAGCAAGGTTGCTATATGTGCGCCATCTACGTCGGCATCCGTCATGATAATGATCTTGCCGTAACGCAGCTTGGATATATCAAAGTTATCATGAATACCGGTACCGAATGCGGTAATCATAGCCTTTATTTCCTCATTGACCAGAATCTTATCCAGTCTTGCCTTCTCTACATTTAAAATCTTGCCTCGCAGTGGAAGGATTGCCTGTGTTGCACGGTTTCTGGCTGTCTTTGCGGAACCACCTGCGGAATCTCCCTCTACGATATAAATCTCGCAGTTTGCAGGATTGGTATCGGAACAGTCGGCCAGTTTACCGGGAAGTGCCATATTATCTGCCAGGTTGCTCTTTCTGGCTACATCTCTTGCCTTTCTGGCTGCTACTCTGGCACGCTGTGCCAGAACGGCTTTATTGATAATAATCTTTGCGATTGCCGGATTCTGCTCCAGGAAGTAGGTTAACTGCTCTGTCACAATACTCTCAACCGCACTTCTGGCTTCTGAATTACCGAGCTTCTGCTTTGTCTGTCCTTCAAACTGAGGATCCTCAATCTTAATACTGATGATTGCTGTCAGACCTTCCCGCAGATCATCGCCGGAAAGATTATCTTCTTTTTCCTTTAACATCTTATTGGTTCTGGCATAATCATTAAATACCTTGGTGATCGCACTTCTGAAACCTGTCAGATGCATACCACCTTCCGGTGTATTGATATTATTTACAAAGCTATAGGTTGACTCATTGAAAGAATCATTATGCTGGAGAGCAACCTCAACCAGAATGCCATCCTTCTGACCCTCACAATAAATAACCTTATCGTATAAAGGATCCTTATGTCGGTTAATATACTGAACGAACTCTTTAATACCGCCCTCGTAATGGAAGGTACGCTCTTTAACAGGATTCTCTCTCTTATCGATCAGATTAATCTTTAAAGCCTTGGTAAGGAATGCAGTTTCTCTTAAACGAACCTTTAATGTATCGAAGTTATATACAGTAGTATCGAAAATCTCTGAATCCGGCTTAAAGGTAACCTTAGTACCGGTATGATCACTCTTACCAACCTCTTTTAATTTATACATGACCTTACCGCGTTCATAACGCTGTTTATATACCTTACCATCCCGGCTGATTTCAACCTCCAGCCATTCGGAAAGAGCATTTACTACGGAGGCACCTACACCATGAAGACCACCGGATACCTTATATCCTCCACCGCCGAACTTTCCGCCGGCATGCAGAATCGTAAATACGACTTCTACAGCAGGAATTCCTGCTTTTGCATGGATTCCAACCGGAATACCACGTCCGTTATCTACAACTGTAATGGAATTATCTTCATTGATCATAACATCAATGACCGTACAAAAACCTGCTAATGCTTCATCTACTGCATTATCAACGATCTCATATACCAGATGATGTAATCCACGCTCAGATGTACTGCCGATATACATACCAGGTCTCTTCCGAACTGCTTCCAGTCCTTCCAGAATCTGAATCTGTTCAGCTCCATACTCATTTGCCATTTTTCATCCTCCTATAAATACTCATGTTATCCGGCCTATTTCTTAATACTGACCGGATAAACCTGTCCTTTTATAACTTTATAAACTTCATTTATTTTCATGCGTTCCTGTATGAAATCGTCATAGCCGGTACAGGTTATGATCGTCTGTATTTCATGAATGGAATGCAATAAATAATCTCTTCTTTTCTCATCCAGCTCCGACATTACATCATCCAGAAGTAAAATCGGGGTATCATGAATCAGTTGTTTCACAATTTCTATTTCCGCCAGCTTCAAGGATAATGCAGCTGTCCGCTGCTGCCCTTGAGATCCGAACTTCCGTACCTCCACATCATTGATATAAAAACTCATATCATCCCGGTGCGGTCCATACTGGGTAGACTGATATTTCAGATCCGCGTCCTGCTTCAGCTTCAGAATATCCTCATATTCCTCTTCCGAAACATTCCTCTCATACCGGATTTCCAGATGTTCTTTCTCTCCTGTCAGTGAAGAATGAATCTGTTTCAATATTTCATTCAGCTGACGGATAAAGTCTGCTCTTTCCTTTATGATCTCCGATCCATACCGGACCAGCTGACTGTCCCATACATCCAGAGTATCCTTCAGCTGTGGCTTAAAATAAATCTGTTTCAACAGATTATTTCTCTGATTTAACACTTTATTGTAATTTGTATAATAATACAAATACATGGGATTTAGCTGACATAGCTCCAAATCCAGAAATCTTCTTCTCTCCGCCGGTCCGTTTTTAATGATACTTAAATCCTCCGGAGAAAAGAAAATGACATTTGCAACACCGAACAGCTCGCCGCTTTTCCGGATTGGTAATCCATCTATGGCAATTCCCTTTGTCCTATTTTTTCTCAGATGCATATCTATTCTATGAGAAACATCATTCTTCATGATCTGTGTCCGAATATGGGCTTCTTCCTGTTCAAACCGGATAATATCCCGGTCCTTACTTCCTCTGTGGGATTTCGTCGTAGCAGATAAATAAATAGCTTCGAGGATATTGGTCTTCCCCTGCGCATTATCTCCGTAAAGGATCGTGGTTCCCGCATCAAAGCTCATATTCAAATAATCATAATTTCGATAATTCTTCAATTCCAGTGATTGAATATGCATACGATTTATCCTTTTCTCAAAGATGACATATATTATTTCAAAATCTGAACCGTCTGATTTTCAAACTCTACAAGATCTCCGTCATAAAGTTTCCGGCCGCGGCGGGTATCGATCTCACCGTTTACCTTCACTTCTCCGTTCTGGATGACTTCCTTTGCAACCACTCCGGAATCGACAAGACCTGTTGCCTTCAGAACCTGACCTAATTTAATAAATTCATCTTCCTGTCTTAAATGAAATTCTTCCATTGCTTCTCTCCTTAAACGTTTGCAGTGCTTATATTTACCGGAAGAATGACATATCGATAAGACTCCTCATCATCCTTGATATAGCATGGAGCCTTCTGATTAATGAAATAAATACTTACCTCTTCATCATCGATAACACGAAGTGCATCCATTAAAAGCTTCGGATTAAATCCAATAATTAAATCCTTTCCCTCCTTGCGGGTATCCAGCTCTTCATTCATCGAACCGATAGAAGAATCAATCTTTATATACATCTCATCATTCTTCATATTCATTATGATAGGTTTTTTATCTGATTCCCGAATCAGAAGAGAAGCACGATCAATACAATCCAGTAATTCTTTTTTATTGATCATGATCTTGGTCTCATAATCATTGGTCAGCATCTGATTGATCTTATAATACTCGCCTTCCAGAAGACGGGAAACTACCTTTGTCTCGTTAAACTCAAATAAAACATGCTTATCAGTGAAATAGATATCTACCATATCTTCTACTCCACCGTCTAAAATCTTGCTTACATCATTTAATGTCTTACCCGGAACTACAACCTTGATCAGATCATGATTCTCTTTTAATGTAACATTGCGGATAGATATACGATGGCCGTCCAGAGATACTACCTTCAGAACATCACCGTTTATTTCAAAGAGTTCACCACTCATAAGCTTTGTGCTTTCATTCTCTACGGTAGAAAAAATAGTCTGTCTTATCACTTCTTTTATCGTAAACTGAGAAAGTGTGATTCCGTGACTTCTCTCTACTTCCGGAAGTAATGAAAAATCATCTCCGGATTTACCTGAAATGCTGAACTTTGATTTCTCACAACGAATCACTGCCTGGAATGCCTCGTTGGTTTCAATGGAGATTTCACTATCCGGAAGTCTTCTTATATATTCATAGAAAAGCTTTGCCTCCAGAGCAATCTTACCTTCTTCTAAAATAGTTCCATCTACATAGGTTTCAATTCCTAGCTCCATGTCGGTAGCAGTTAATTTAATACGATCACTGACTTCAATCAGAATACATTCCAGAATAGGAAGTGTTGTTTTTGTAGAAACTGCTTTCATAACGGTATTAACTGCAGAAAGCAAATTGGATTTGGAACATGCAATTTTCATAATGTGAAAAACTCCTTTCACCCGCCAGGGTCTGATAAACCAGTATAAATATTTAAATTTAATTTCGTCTTAGTCTTAGTAGGGGGCGGGAAACTGTTCAAAACAATTATGAAGCCCCTTAAATAAAAGAAAAATGAAACTTAAAACTATGTTAATATGCATTCAAAAACCTGTGAAAAAGATAAAAGTTATAAACAGGATAAAAGAAAATACTAAAAACAAAAATGAAAAAACTGTATAGTTATCCACATTTATACCTGTTTATCAACAGGTTATTAACAAAAAAGGAACAAAAAAAGGTTAAAAACCGCTATCAGGTGGGGATAATCTTTTTCTGAATGGTTTCAACCGTAGAGGTGAGATCCTGATTGGCACTCATCTCCTGTTTGATTTTGTTGATTGCATGCATAACGGTCGAATGATCCTTACCGCCAAAGTAATTTCCGATGGATTCCAGAGATTTCTCTGTCATCTGTCTGCACAGATACATGGAAATCTGTCTGGCCTGGACAATATCGGCACTACGCTTGGTAGAAAAGATATCTTCCTTAGCAACTCCGAGATGCTCACTTACCACATCTGTGATCAGAGAAGGTGTGACCTCGCGGTTGGAATTTTTTGAAATCAAATCCTGCAAGGTAGCCTCTGCGAATGCAACCGTGATAGGCTGATTATCAAGCTTGGAAAAAACATTGATCTTATTCAGTGCACCTTCCAGCTCCCGGATATTTGAAACTATATTATTGGCAATATACTGGATAACATCATCCGGTACCATAATATGATCCTGCTCTGCCTTCTTACGAAGAATTGCCATACGGGTCTCGTAATCCGGAGATTGAATGTCTACCGGAAGTCCCCATTCTAGACGGGACTTGATACGATCCTCCAGACTCTCCATCTCTTTAGGCGGCTTATCGGAAGAAATAACAATCTGTTTACCGGCCTCATGAAGGACATTAAAGGTATGGAAGAACTCCTGCTGCGTGGACTCCTTCCCTATGATAAACTGAATATCATCAAGGAGCAGAAGATCAATGTTTCTATATTTATTCCGGAACTCTTCGGTTTTATTCTTTTTTAAGGCTTCAATCAATTCATTCGTGAATGTCTCACTGGTTACATAAAGAACCTTTGCATTCTTATTATGCTGCAGAATATAATGACCGATGGAATGCATTAAGTGAGTCTTACCGAGTCCAACACCTCCATATAGGAATAGAGGGTTAAAACCCTGGGCCGGAGCTTCTGCAACTGCAACGCAGGCAGCATGGGCATGACGGTTATTATCACCGACAACAAAAGTATCAAAGGTATATTTCGGATTCAGATTACTTGCTTCCATATTATATTCCATGTACTTTTCGGCCGGTGCAGCTGTTTCATTAACCATATCTTCCGGAGACGCAATAAAGCAAATATTGAAATCCTCATCAAGAACATGCTGAACAGCTTCCTTAATATATAAGTCGTAATACTTAGACTTTAAAAAACTGATACCTCGCTCACCAAGAGTTTCTGCAAGGAAGTAAATCGTGTGATCCTTAACGGCGTAAACTTTCAGAGGGCGAATCCAGGAATTAATAGCAATTGGGGTAACGCCCTGATCCAGCTGGATAGAATATAAAATTGCCTCCCAATTTCCTTCTATTTTCTCTTTCATCAAAATAAAACCTCTCATTATATTATAGTAGTAAAATTAAAAAGCGGTAATTGTCAATATGGACAAGAATACCCATATATAATATATACTAAATTAGGATTTTTCGCAAGGAAAAGGCAGGATAACTTTTCAAAATGATTTACATAATCTGTTTAAAATAAAATGTAAAAAAGAAGAAATTAACAAGTGGAATCATTGATTTTCATGGAAAAATGAAGAAAAAGAAGTGTAAATCCACATGAAATCAAAAAGTTTTCCACAAGTTATTCACAAATTGTGCATAACATTATGTCAATTAAAAAATAATATTTACGGTCCTGTTTAAAAAGTTATATATAATTTTTAAATATGACTTGACTGAATTACTTCTTTTCTTTATAATAAATTAGGTGTTTTTTCAATGTCCGAAGGAGGTGTATTTAAATGAAGATGACATTTCAGCCAAAGAAGAAGTCTCATGCGAGAGTTCATGGTTTCAGAAAAAGAATGAGTACTGCTAACGGCAGAAAAGTATTAGCTGCAAGAAGAGCAAAAGGTAGAAAACATTTATCAGCATAGGTCGCAGTCATGTGACCTTTTTTCATGTTGAGGTTTATTAAATGAAGAACATTAATTCATTGAAAAACAGTAGTGAATTCAAGTGCGTATATCAGTGCGGCAAATCATTTGCCAATAAGAATCTGGTGATGTACGTTTTGGAGAAGAATGATAAAGAAAATCGGCTTGGTATTTCTGTAAGTAAAAAAGTAGGAAACAGTGTGATCAGACATCATGTTACCCGGTTGATCCGAGAGAGTTACCGGTTGCATAAAGGAGAGATAGAAGAAGGGTTCGATATTGTAGTTGTTGCAAGGGTAAATAGTAAGACCTGTAATTACTGGGATATAGAACGTTCCTTTTTGCATTTATTGAAATTACATCACATAAGAAAAGAAGAGATTGAGAATACTTCTTTATCAGAATGCCATGAGTTAAATGAAAAAAGAGATGATTAATATGAAAAAAGTTTGTTTATGGCTGATTCGATTTTATCAGATTTATTTGTCCCCTTTAAAGGGTCATGGAACATGCAAATATTATCCGACCTGTTCCCAATACGCAAAGGAAGCAATAGAAAAATATGGCGTTGGAAAAGGCATCTTGTTAGCGGGCTGGCGGATTCTTCGGTGCAACCCATTCTCCAGGGGTGGATACGATCCGGTTCCATAAGATTAGGAGGTTAATATGGTTTTTTTAACTGCGCAGGGAGGCATTCTTGGCCCCTTTTGCTGGCTGTTAGGAAAGATTCTGAATTTCATCTACCAGGGATTATCTGCCGGTGGAATTGAAAATCTGGCTTTATGTATTATCATATTTACTCTTGTAGTAAAATTAATTCTGCTTCCGTTAACACTTCGGCAGCAAAAAGGCTCTAAGATAAATCAGTTAATACAGCCGGAAATACAGAAAGTACAGAAAAAGTATAAGAATAAGACGGACCAGGACTCTATGTTAAAGCAGCAGCAGGAAATGCAGGAAGTTTACCGGAAATACGGTACCAGTATGACAAACGGATGTCTGACATCGTTTATACAGCTTCCTATTATTTATGCGTTGTATCGTGTAATATACAACATTCCTGCTTATGTACCTGAAATCAAGAGTCTGTATACTCCGATTGCTGAGCAGATCATGAAAGTAAGTAATTATGCACAGACGCTCAGTACATTTGTTGCAGATAATAAGATCAGTACGGCAAGCAAGGCTATTAATACATTAACAAAGCTGGATGCCGGAAATGTAACAAATAATAACATTATTGATGTTATTTCACAGTTTAGTACAACACAGTGGAAAGATTTCAGTGATCTGTTGTCCGGAAATACGGATCTGGTAAATGTGATTGCATCCAATGTTCCGCAGATTGATCATCTGAATAAGTTTATATTAGGAATCAATATTTCAGAGGCACCGGGCTGGAGATTATTTGTTGAGAATGTGGTAAACGGTGATGTCGTTAAAACCTTTAACTGGGCATTGATCATTCCGATTCTGGCAGCGTTATTCCAGTTCCTGAGTACAAAAATCATGCAGACTCCGCAGGCAGATATGGGCGATCAGGCTACAGCACAGTCTGCTGCAATGATGAAGTCTATGACTTATACAATGCCGATTATGTCATTATTCTTCTGTGTGACTCTGCCGGCAGGTATCGGTATTTACTGGACGATCAGTGCGTTGATCAGTTTTCTGATTCAGCTTGCCATAAATATTTATTATGACAAGATCGCAGATACCGATAAGATTCTGGAAAAGCAGATGGAGAGAGCAAAAAAGAAGAATAAAGGCAAAAAGAAGAAATCATTTATGGAAAAAATGATGGAAGCAGCCGGAAATTCAGAAGGTACAAGCTCTTCAAACAGTGTTGCAGGTACCAGCCTGAAGAATTATTCAAGTTCCTCTTCCAATAATGACAGTCAGACTCCGACATACCGGAAGGGAAGTATTTCTTCAAAGGCGAATATTATGCAGCAGTATAGTAATGCAGGTAATAACCAGAAGGGCAAGGAGGATTAAATATGGAGTTTATCGAGTTTAAAGGTAAAACCGTAGATGATGCGATTACGGAAGCGACGATTCAGTTCGGAGTTACCAGTGATGATTTAATATATGAAGTAATAGAGAAAGGAAGTACCGGTTTCCTGGGAATCAATAAAAAGTTAGCAGTGATTCGTGCTAAGAAGAAGGATACTCTGGAAGATATTGTTCAGGAATTCTTAGAGAATTTATTCAAGGTTATGGAAGTTGAGACAGTTGTAGATATTAAATACAACGATGAAGATAAGACCATGGATATTAATCTGACAGGTCCGGAAATGGGTGTTCTGATCGGTAAGCGTGGACAGACACTGGATGCTCTCCAGAAGATTGCTCAGTCGGTTGTAAATAAGCACAGTGAGGAATTTGTCCGTGTGAAGCTGGATACCGAGAACTATCGGGCAAGAAGAAAGGATACTCTGGAAAATCTTGCAAAGAACATTGCTTATAAAGTAAAGAGAACGAAAAAGTCAGTCGTATTGGAGCCAATGAATCCATACGAAAGAAGAATCATACACTCAGCACTTCAGAATGATAAGTATGTAAATACCAGAAGTGAAGGCGAGGAGCCGTTCAGAAGAGTTGTAATTTATTATAATCGCGAGAAATAATCTGTGATTTCAAAGGGGCATCTGTAGAGAACCATTGTGTTAGCTTGCAGGGCCCCTTTTTACATGAAAATGTACTTGTGAATAAATTTGGTTCTGTATTATAATGAATAAGTGAGTCAGAAATGAGGTGAAAAGCATGTTTCAGAAAGATACGATTGCAGCGATTGCAACCGGAATGACCAATGCAGGTATTGGAATTATAAGAATCAGCGGAGAAGATGCAATAGCAGTTGCAGATAAAGTATTCCGTGCAAAAAATCCGGATAAAAAGCTGGCAATGACGAAAAGTTATTCTGCGTTATTCGGAAATATCTGTGATGGTGATTGTGTGTTGGATGAGGCAATCTGTCTGGTTATGCGGGCACCGAACTCTTATACAACGGAGGATGTTGTAGAGGTACAATGTCACGGCGGAATCGTTATGCTGCGGAAAATTCTGGAACTGATATTAAATTCCGGAGCCAGAGCGGCAGAGCCGGGAGAGTTTACGAAACGGGCATTTCTGGGTGGCAGAATCGATATTACGCAGGCAGAGTCTGTTATGGATATGATTCATGCGAAGAATGAGCTGGCGGCACGATCCTCGATATCACAGTTAAAGGGCAGTCTGTCAAACCGTGTGAAAGAGATCCGGAGTCTGTTATTAAATCAGATCGCATTTATTGAATCGGCATTAGATGATCCGGAGAATTACAGTCTGGATGGATACAGTGAGAAGCTGAAAGAGAAGCTGGAAGAAATCATAAAAGAAATCCAACATCTTATAGATACCGCGGAAGAAGGTAAGATGATAAAGGAAGGTATCCGCACAGTAATCCTCGGAAAACCGAATGCCGGAAAGTCCTCTCTTTTAAATGCTTTACTCGGAGAGAACCGGGCAATAGTAACGGACATAGCGGGAACGACGCGAGATACACTGGAAGAGGATGTAATGATCCATGGAATTCCATTGAAGATCGTGGATACGGCAGGGATTCATGAAACCGTGGACATTGTGGAAAAAATAGGTGTGGATAAAGCAAGGGAAAGCGTGGAAGAAGCAGATCTGGTCCTGTATGTGGTAGATGGAAATAAGCCGTTAGATGCTGATGATACGCAGATAATCGGTCTTTTAGAAGGAAAAAAGGCGATTATTGTCATGAATAAAATAGATATTGAACAAGTTGTGGATAAAATGTGGATAACTTCAAAAATCAATGCTCCGGTTGTGGAAATCTCCGCAAAAACAGGAGAAGGAATGGAAAAATTATATGGAATCATTAAGGATATGTTCTTCCATGGTAAGCTTTCCATGAATGATGAAGTGTATATTACAAACCTGCGGCATAAGCAGGCATTAGCAGAAGCGGAGCAGAGTCTGGAACAGGTTTTATCCAGTATAGACCGGAATATGCCGGAGGATTTTCTGTCCATTGACCTGATGGCTGCGTATGAGCAGCTGGGAACGATTCTCGGAGAAAGTCTGGATGATGATCTGGCAAATGAGATTTTTGACAAATTCTGTATGGGAAAATAGGAAGGAAGATAGGAATGCCACAGGTAGAGGAAACATATGATGTAGTAGTTGTAGGTGCGGGACATGCGGGCTGTGAGGCAGCACTCGCTGCAGCCAGAATGGGATTGGAAACAATCATATTTACAGTCAGTATGGATAGTGTAGCATTGATGCCATGTAATCCGAATGTAGGAGGAAGCTCTAAGGGACATCTGGTGCGGGAGATTGATGCACTGGGAGGAGAGATGGGAAAGAATATAGATAAGACCTATATTCAGTCTAAGATGCTGAATGAATCCAAAGGTCCTGCAGTTCATTCCCTTCGGGCACAGGCTGATAAATCAGAATATTCCAGAGCTATGCGGATGACACTGCAGAAGACGGAGCATCTGACCTTAAGACAGGCAGAGGTGGCAGAATTGCTCGCAGATGGAAGCAGAATTACAGGCGTTAAGACCTATTCCGGTGGAACCTATTATGCAAAGGCGGTTATTCTATGTACCGGTGTATATCTGAAAGCACGCTGCATCTACGGTGATGTGAGCTATCCGACCGGGCCGAACGGACTTCAGGCAGCAAACCATCTGACGCAGTCACTGGTAGATCTGGGGATTAAAGTGCGGAGATTTAAGACCGGAACTCCGGCAAGAATTGATAAGAGAAGTATTGATTTCAGTAAGATGGCAGAACAAAAAGGTGACGAGCATATTGTACCGTTCTCATTCACCAATACGGAAGAGGATATTAAGAGAGATCAGATTTCATGCTGGTTAACCTATACAAATGAGACCACCCATGAGATCATTAAGAAAAATATAGATCGTTCACCACTGTTTTCCGGAGCAATCGAGGGAACCGGTCCGCGGTATTGCCCTTCAATCGAAGATAAGGTTATGAAGTTTCCGGATAAGGATAAGCATCAGGTGTTTATTGAACCGGAGGGCGAATATACAAATGAGATGTATATCGGAGGCATGTCAAGCTCTCTTCCGGAGGATGTGCAGTATGCAATGTACCGAAGTGTACCGGGATTGGAGAATGCGAAGATCGTAAGGAATGCCTATGCGATTGAATATGACTGTATTGATGCGACACAGCTGAAGCCATCGCTGGAATTTAAGGAATATGAAGGACTGTTTGCTGGTGGGCAGTTTAACGGAAGCTCCGGATATGAAGAAGCGGCGGCACAGGGCTTTATGGCAGGTGTCAATGCAGCCAGAAAGATTCAAGGGAAAGAGCCGGTTGTTTTAGACCGTTCGGATGCATATATCGGAGTGCTGATCGATGATCTGGTAACGAAAGAGACTGCGGAACCATATCGAATGATGACATCAAGAGCAGAGTATCGGTTGCTATTACGCCAGGATAATGCGGATCTGCGGCTGACTGATATCGGTCATGAGATAGGGCTGATCGATGAAGAACGGTATCGGAAGTTTAAAGAAAAACGGGAAGCCATCAATCAGGAGATCGCACGTCTGGAATCGGTAACAGTCGGAGCTAATAAGGAAATGTGTGAGTTCCTGACCGGAGCCGGTAGTACACCGTTAAAAACAGGATCAACGCTGGCAGAGCTGATTCGCCGTCCGGAGTTGAATTATGAAGCAATTGCAGAGGTGGATCCGGATAGAAAGCCGTTACCGAAAGAAGTGATCGAGCAGATTAACATTAATCTGAAATATGAGGGATATATTAAGCGGCAGGAACAGCAGGTAGAGCATTTCAAGAAGTTGGAGAGGAAAGCAATCCCTGCAGATATAGATTATGAACAGATTGGAAATCTGCGGAAGGAAGCCAGACAGAAGTTGAAGGCAATGAAACCGGCATCTGTTGGCCAGGCTTCCAGAATCTCAGGTGTTTCACCGGCAGATATATCGGTATTGTTGATTTATCTGGCACAGAAGTAGAAGGTTTGATAGAACAGGTAAGAAATCAGCGAAAAAGAAAAACAGGATAGATAAGATATGGAAGAGTTAAGAGTAAAAGCAGAACAGATAGGAGTTATGTTAACCACTAAACAGTTGGAGCAGTTCGACACCTATTATCATCGTTTGATCGAAAAGAATAAAGTTATGAATTTAACGGCTATCACAGAATATCAGGAAGTAATCGATAAGCATTTTGTAGATAGTCTGTTGCTTGCAGGAGTCCGGGATTTAACCGGGGAGATGTCGGTAATAGATGTCGGAACCGGAGGAGGATTTCCGGGAATTCCGCTTAAGATCGCATTTCCGAATTTAAAGATTACATTGCTGGACTCTTTAAATAAGCGGGTGAATTTTTTAAATGAAGTAATAGAAGAGCTTCAGTTGCAAGAGATAGAAGCCATTCATTCCAGAGCAGAGGATGCAGGACAGAATGTAAAATACCGGGAAAAGTATGACCTGTGTGTATCCAGAGCTGTTGCCAATCTATCGGCACTGAGTGAGTATTGTCTTCCGTTTGTAAAACCATCCGGATGTTTTATTTCCTATAAATCAACGAATATTGATGAGGAATTAAAGCAGGCAGGAAAGGCTATCAAGGTATTGGGTGGCAGGCTGGAGCAGCCGGTGACCGTGCAGATTCCGGAAACAGATATCTATCGTCAGTTTATTATGATTCAGAAGAAGAGTCATACACCGAAGGCATATCCGAGAAAGGCCGGAACAGCAGCAAAGAATCCGATCATATAAGATCAGAAGAAATAAGGGAAAAAAGTAGAAAAGAAAAAGCCAAATCAATGGCTTTTTCTTTTTTCTCTTCGCTTTTCCCGTAATTCCAATTGACGCTGTCTGACAGTGTCTACTTCAGACTTGGAAATAGGAACTATTTTTTTGATAGCAAAATAATTTCCGGTATTTGATACTTTTATTTTCAGAATCCCTTTCTGATAGCCGTGATACCAGCAATGTCCAACACTCAGAAAGGTAGATTGGTTATTAGAAAACCATTTAATCTTTCTGGATAATTTCTTTCTGCATTTATAACAGCGCAGTGTCATAATGTCTTTGTCCAGCATAATATCATTGCGCTGATGAAAACCTCTTGAAATATGTTCCGCATAGGAATGATGAAAGGCGTGAATCTCACTTTCCTTATCCTTTGGTTCATGGTAATAGTCATAGCAATAATGATCATCAAGGTTTTCTTTGGAAAGATATTGAAAAATCTGTGCAGTATAGCGGGCATCATTGATTGCAGTATGAAAAGTGTAATCGGTAGGAAGCTCTAGAAATTTCACTGCCTTTTCCAGTTTACAGGATCCGAGCTCCGGCTCCTGCTCTGCAAAGATGGACTGTATATCATAATATTTAAATGGTTCAGAAAACTTATTCATATAATAATAATCCATGTTTTTCTGAAGCTGTGGAAGATCGGAAGTACCCCACGTACCGAAAATAAAATCGGTTCCGCACCATTTCATAAACTCTCTGCATACCATGTCAAAAGGCCGGCCGGTCTTTAAATATTCTTCATCATAATTCAGCATCTGTCGTATATGTTTATGAAGACGTTTGTAAATGCGAGGTTTTACAATGCTGCTGTATTCATCTACAATTTCAAATTTATCATTTAGTTTTATGGCCCCTATTTCAATGATTTCAAAGGGAATTCTTGGATTTTCATATTCCGGTCCGCAAGGAGACTGATTCCATTCCAAGTCAAATATAATATAATTCATATTGTATCACGTACAGATTATGAAGGCATGCGGGTAATTTTGGAACTACTTACTTCACCTTCTAATGTCTTGTGGATATCGTGTAAGGTCTCATTTGTCTCAGCAGAAGACAACTTGCTATCACCGGACATCTGAAGGACCTGTTTGGTGATACGATCATTACTATTCACAACCCGTACCATATTCTCCTGATTTTTTTTCATAATTAACTTCGTACAGAGCTTCTGCTGTTCAACCAGTTCCTGATTCAGACGGATATTATCCTCCTTCAGTTCGGCAATGGTCTGAATCAATTCTTCCATTTTCTGGTTCATGGATAACTCTTCTCGCTTAGCAACAGAGTAGAGCCCTTTCTCAACTTTGGTTAATTCGGACTGCTTATCCAGAGAGTGATCAGCTATTTCGTCTACTTTACGAAGAAAACTGTCAACTAAAAAATATGCATCAATGACTATGATCAAGCCAAATGCAATGATCAATTCTAATCGTTCCGGCATAACTGCAATCAGATAAATCATTGTTAAAAAAGCAGCAACCATTGCAACGGAACTGATTAACATATTGGTTTTTAACTTCTGTTTCATAAGTGACTCCCTCTTTCTAAATCAATGGTTTACATAAAGTAAAATGTTCCTGGGCGGATTCGAACCGCCGGCCTTCCGCTTAGGAGGCGGACGCTCTATCCTACTGAGCTACAGAAACCAACAACTTCTATTTTATAAGAAAAAGTCGGATACGTCAAGGGGTAGGAGACCTATGGAAAAACTACATTTCCCTGCATCCAGACAGTTCCTTTGAATCGTCTTCCGATTGCCGGTTCTCCGGTTAGATCACGGGTATTGATCAGGATATCTACCGGTGTTTCATTGACATTTACAAGCAGCTGATACATAGTTTCCTGTGTAATCGTATTTTGCAACAGGTGAATATCATGGATGCTGCCGATCAAAGAATACTGCTCACTGTTGATTCCATACGGAATAAGGCTGGAATCAACAATACTATACAGATCTTCCGATTTTGCACGCTTTGAAATAGAAGAGTACAGGTCAATATCATCTAAGGTTAGATTTTCAATGGCTTCGGTATCTCCATTTTTTGCAGCAGCAATCAGATGCTTACGTTTGTTCTGACCTTTTTGTTCCTGTTTTAATTGCTCCTCATCTTTATCAACACCTAGAATAACCTTTCCATCTATAGATAAACCACTATAACTCACATGATTTAAGGAAAAATTATATTCGTTTGACCATTTGGTGCGCACATAATCAGATATATTGATCAGGTAGAATATCAAAGGAATTCCGAACTGATAGCTTTCACTGACTCCGGAGTAAGCCTCTTTATCGGTATGGCTTTCAATCAGGATGCCTTCTTCCCATTTGGTAGAGGACCCTAGAAAATATGGAAAATAATGCTCTGTGATCAGTTCATTGTCATCGTCATATTCACCAATAATACTAATGCCCAAATTTTCACCATATTCTTTATATAACTGTACCAGGGAAACACCGGAACCAATGGTCAGAATGGAACGACTGGTTGGGTGCCGAACAGCGTCTTCCAATATGAAATTGAGTTGTTTTTGCGTATGAAGATTGCTAAATCCAATCGCTCTCAAATAATGATGCATATGTGTTCTCCTGTGTTGATATCTGTGTGAGATAAAGTTCAATAATGTGTATAGTGATGTGTATAATGGCTATATTGATTAATCTGCAAGCGGATTTTTCATATTAATGGCACTCTTCAAAGCTTCTTTTTCTTCTTCTGACAGAGCAATATAGGACTCTCCATTAATAATTTCTTTAATATAAGTGTAGCAACCCTCCCGGCTATGCATACAGTTAATCAGAAAACCACTGTTACGGTCTGTCAGCAGGGCAAGAGCAAAGCTTAAAGTACCACCCATTTCTTTGAAGGCATCATATTTCACTATCCCCACTTTACTGAAGGAAGAACGGAATTTTCTCTTCAGATCACGAATGTCTGTTGCATGCTGGGTTGCAATCTGCTGCATAATATCCAGTTCAGCAAATCGTTCATAGATGACCTGCTCTAATTCTTCTCCGTTTTTACCTTTCATAAATTTCTCATAACGGTCGTTCAATTTATGGGTCTTAACAAGCAGTATAATAACAGTAACCAGTAAGGCAATGACCAGTACTGTAAGTACTATTATAATATATCCGATATCAATTCCAAGATTATTAAAAAAGTTACTCATGATGTTCCTCCTGTGTATAAATAAAATAAAACAGATTAATTTCTAATTCTGCAGTTCCCGTAATTTATCAACTAAAGCGTCTAGTTCATCACTGGAATAATATTCGATTTCAATTTTTCCCTTATCATTGCTTTTCGCTTTGATAGATACCTTACTTCCCAGAATTTGCTTTAAAAGTTCTTCCGTATCTGTATATAAATATGGATGTTTGATTTCTTCTTTTGGTTGAGCTTTCGGAGCGGTATTTAATTTCTTGACCAGAGCTTCCGTCTGACGGACACTGAGACTTTCGTCAAAAACCTTGCAGGCTACTTCATACTGTAAGTCTGCATCGTCAATTGCAAGCAGGGCACGGGCATGTCCGCTGCTGATCTTGTCATCAATCACCATCTGCTGAACATTCTTACATAATTTCAACAGACGCAAAGAGTTGGTGATAGTTGCTCTGCTCTTGGACACACGTTCTGCAACATCATCCTGTTTTAATGAAAATTCATTAACCAATCTCTGATAAGCCAGGGCTTCTTCAATCGGATTCAGGTTTTCACGCTGAATGTTTTCAATCAAAGAAATCTCGACAATCTGTTGTTCTGTGTAATCCCGGATAATGACCGGTACTTCTTTTAAACCGGCCAGCCGGGCAGCACGCCAACGACGTTCACCGGCAATAATCTCGTATTTTTTGTTTTTCGGTGTTACGACGATTGGCTGAATAATTCCAAATTCTTTAATAGAGTCCGCCAGTTCCTGTAATGCATCTTCCTCAAAAACTTTTCTTGGCTGATTAGAGTTTGGTTCTAATTCAGAAACCCGGAGTGTCTTTTCGATTTCTTTAACTTCCGGTTCTGCAACAGGTACGGAAGGAGTAGAAGTATTTGTAGTAGAAGATGATTCTGCCTTCTTTGCTGCATTGCTTCCGGTACTCCGAGGAGATGATGATTTCTTTGCATCACCGGTAGGAATTAACATATCTAAACCTTTTCCAAGGCCTCTTTTTGGTGCCATAATAAATTAACCTCCAATATTTGTAATAACTTCATCTGCTAATAAACGATAGCTCTCTGCACCCGCAGACCGTGGATCATACAGATTGATCGGCAAACCATAGCTTGGAGCCTCTGCCAGACGCACGTTTCTTGGAATGATGGTTTTATAGATATTCTGTTTCAGATTATCTTTCACATTCTCAACCACCTGCAGTGATAAATTGGTTCTGGAATCGTACATGGTAAAAACGACACCTTCAATTTTAAGATTTGTATTCAGCTGTTTTTGTATTAATTCAATTGTATAGATTAACTGAGATAATCCATCCAATGCAAAGAATTCACATTGAATAGGAACTAATACAGTATCTGCAGCTGTCATGGAATTGACCGTCAGAAGACCGAGGGCGGGCGGACAGTCAATAATAATAAAGTCAAATTTATCACGAATTTTATTCAGGTTCTCTTTTAATATGTATTGCATATTCGGAACACCAACAAACTCAACCTCAACACCTGCGAGTAGGCGGTTAGAAGGAATCAGATTTAATCCCGGAATAACATTAATCAACATACATTCACCGATATTACACTCATCACGCATAACATCATAAATCGTATATTCCAGATCATCCTTATTTACACCGAGTCCGGTTGTCATATTACCCTGTGGATCCATATCTACAGCTAAAACTTTTAAACCTTTTTCTGCAATGCACGCTGCCAGATTTACTGCGGTTGTTGTTTTTCCGACGCCACCCTTCTGGTTCGCAATTGCAATAATTCTTCCCATAATTACGCCTCCTGCATATATCTCTCATTTATTCGTCTCTTTTCTCCATATGATAGTATAACATTATTACATCCGATATTCCATAAAAAAATGTTTCACGTGAAACATTTGGAGGGGAAAGGATGAAGTAGATGTTTCACGTGAAACGTTTGGAGAGAAAGAGAGAGAAGTGGTTTATATGGAACGTTCGGAAGAAAAGGAAAGAAGCAGATGTTTCACGTGAAACGTTTGGAGAGAAAGAAAGAGAAGTGTTTTATGTGAAACGTTCGGAGGAAAAGGAAAGAAGCAGGTGTTTCACGTGAAACGTTTGGAGAGAAAGAGAGAGAAGTGTTTTATATGGAACGTTCGGAAAAAAAGGAAAGAAGCAGATGTTTCACGTGAAACGTTTGGAGAGAAAGGGGGAGAAGTGTTATATGTGAAACGTTCGGAGGAAAAGGGAAGAAGTAGATGTTTCACGTGAAACATTTGGAGAGAAAGAGGGAGAAGTGTTTTATGTGAAACGTTCGGAGAAAAAGGGAAGAAGTAGATGTTTCACGTGAAACATTTGGAAAAAAGAAGAAGTAAATATAGTACGTGAAATAAATTTGTGATAAAATATACTTTGCACATATGATGAAAAGAGGTGTGATAGAATATTGGAATTATATGATGGAAGACCACAGAATACAGAAGGGCGACAGGAACGAGAAATCGCAGTATATGATTTGCTGGATCAGTTAGAAATTTCATATCAGCGGACAGATCATGCAGAAGCAGATACCATGGAGGCTTGTGAAGAAATAGATCGGATACTTGATACTATTATATGTAAGAATTTATTTCTGTGTAATCGACAGGAGACAAAATTTTATCTGCTCATGATGCCGGGTAATAAACCGTTCAAGACAAAAGATTTGTCAGCACAGATCCAGAGTGCGAGATTATCATTTGCAAAACCGGAATATATGGAAGAATATCTTCATATTAAACCGGGAGCGGTATCAATTATGGGATTAATGAATGATATAGATAATAAAGTTCAATTATTGATTGACCGGCCGGTGATTGAGGGTGAGTATTTGGGATGCCATCCGTGTGTTAATACATCCAGCTTAAAGTTAAAGACAAAGGATGTATTGGATAAGTTTCTACCGACAGTACATCATGAGGCAATCATTGTTAATTTGCCAGAGGGAGAGAATAATGCAATTACTAATTAAACAAAGAGTATTTTCGTGGCTGGATTCCTATAATATATATGATGAAATGCAACAGAAGAAATATTATGTAAAATCGGAAGTATTTACATTGGGACACCGTATGCATCTGTATGATTTAAACGGAAGAGAATTGGGAAGAATAAAACAGGAATTGTTTACCTTAACGCCTAGATTTGAAATCGAGGCAACGAATGGTATTCATGGAGAAATCAAAAAGAAATTCACATTATTTAAACCTGCTTATGAAATAAATTATAATGGATATAAGGTTGAAGGAAATTTTCTTGGCTGGAATTATGATGTGCTAAGGGATGGCGAAAATGTCATGCACATAAAGAAAGAATATTTCAGCTGGGGCGATACCTATGTAATAGACATTAAATATCCACAGGATGAAATCCTGGGATTACTACTGGTGCTTTCCATTGATGCTGCAAATTGCGATAAAAATAACGCGGGAAGTTGTTAAAGAGACAAGTACTGATAAATCGATTTGACTATTGTTATACATTAGATGATAAAAAGAGGAAGAAAAATGGGCTTATTAGAACTATTTGTCTTGGCGGTCGGACTGTCCATGGATGCATTTGCAGTATCAATATGTAAGGGATTGTCATTAGGGAAAATCAAATCAAAGCATATGTGTATTGCAGGAGCATGGTTCGGTGGATTTCAGGCATTGATGCCTTTGATCGGATATTTTCTGGGTAGTTTTTTTGCAGAAGCTATTACCAAGTATGATCATTGGATCGCATTTGTTCTGCTGGTACTGATTGGCGGAAATATGATCAAGGAGGCATTTGGGAAAGAAGAAGAGTTGAATAATGCTATGGATGTAAAGACGATGTTTCTTCTGGCGGTGGCAACCAGTATAGATGCATTGGCGGTCGGAGTAACATTTGCATTCTTACAGGTACAGATTGTTCCTGCAATTATATTTATCGGAGCTGTGACATTTGCATTTTCAGCAGTTGGTATTAAAATCGGCAGCATATTTGGTACAAAGTATAAATCCAAAGCGGAGTTTATCGGAGGCGTAATTTTAATTCTGATCGGTTTAAAAATTTTGCTGGAAGGTGTTGGACTGATTTAAGAGGTGAGAACCGTGTTATATGATAAGGACATCCGGGAAACGTTGTTTGAATTTCTGGATGATATGTATGGAAAGAACCGGATTCTGGAAGAAAAACGGATTCGGAAATCCAGGGCAGATGTTGTGATGGTTACGCCGGAAGCAATATATGGAATCGAAATAAAGAGTGACGCAGATACATATGCACGTCTGGAGAAACAGGTACGGGATTATAATCTGTTCTACGATTATAATTATGTGGTTGTGGGAAGCAGTCATGCACATCATATTGAAGAACATGTACCTAAGACATGGGGAATTATTACAGTAGAAGAGATAGAAGGAAAAGCAGATTTTTATGTGATGCGGAAGCCACTGCCGAATACCCGGATGAGATGGAAACGGAAGCTGAGTATTCTTTGGCGACCGGAGCTGGCACATATTCAGGAATTAAATCATATGTACAAATATAAGGAGAAAAGCAAAGATTTTGTAATTGATAAGATTCTGGAAAAGGTGCCCAAGGAAGTGTTACAGGGACAAATCTGTGAGGAACTGTTTCAGCGGGATTATACGACAATTGAAGAAGTCATAAAAGAATATAAAGAAAACAACCGAAGAAGTAGTAAATAATAACAGAAACAAAAAGGCCGTGATAGGAGTTCCTATCACGGCTCTTATAATATATAGAACCAATACGAATACCGGTCTTACATCTGCTCCGGACAATTGATTCCGAGTAATGCCAGTGCATCACGAAGTGTTTTACGTGTTACAGCAACCAGTTTTAACCGGGCATTCCGTACATCCTCTTCCGGTACATTGATTCGGTTTGCGGTATAGAAACGGTTAAACGCCTGAGCGACTTCTACGGCAAACCGGGAAACCAGGAATGGCTCGAATTTATCAGCAGCGTCTTTTACTACCTTAGGGAACTTATTGATTGCCTTCAGCAGTTCCATGGAGTCTAAGTCTGTCAGGATGGAGTAGTCAATCGGTGATTCCGGATCAAAGTCAGGAACGGCACGTAACAGGCTGCTGCAACGAGCATATGTGTATTGAACATAAGGACCGGTCTCTCCGTCAAAATTCAGGATCTTATCCCAGCTGAAGGAAACATCCTTGATTCTCTGGTTAAACAGATCGTTGAAGATGATGGCACCGACACCGACCATCTGAGCAACCTCATCCTTATTATCCAGATTCGGATTCTTCTCAGCAATGATTTCCTTTACCTTAGAGATTGCCTCCAGTAAGATATCCTCGGCATAAATAATATTACCGCTTCTGGTAGAGAGCTTGGCACCCTCTAAGCTGACCAGACCATACGGGATATGGACTAACTGCTCTTTTGCCCAGTCATTACCCAGTAATTCGATGACTTTGAATACCTGCTTGAAATGTAATTTCTGCTCCTGACCGGTAACATACAGACACTTCACAAACTGATAGGTCTCTTTCCTATAGAAGATAGCAGCCAGATCACGGGTCGCATAAATAGAACCGCCATCCGCCTTTTTAATAATACAAGGAGCCATATCATATTCAGAAAGATCTACGATGTAGGCACCCTCGCTTTCCTTTAATAAATGTGCATTCTCCAGACGATCAACGACTGCCTGGGTTTTGTCGCGATAGAAGCTCTCACCGTTATAAGAATCAAAGTCTACACCCAGAAGCTTATAGATCCGACGGTACTCAATCATACTGATGTCCTTAAACCACTGCCAGATTGACAGTGCCTCCTCGTCACCCTGCTCCATCTTAACGAACCAGGCACGCGCCTGCTCGATCAGAGTCTCATCCTTTTCTGCTTCGGCATGGAACTTCACATATAATTCCATCAGCTCTGCAATACCTTTTTCTTCGACAGCTTCTTTGCTTCCCCATTTCTTATAAGCAACGATCAGTTTTCCGAACTGGGTACCCCAGTCACCGAGGTGGTTGATCCGGTATACCTTGTAGCCTAATTTGCTGTAAATCTTGTAAAGAGAATTACCGATAATCGTGGTACGTAGGTGACCAACATGGAAATTCTTTGCTACGTTTGGAGAAGAATAATCGATACAGATATTCTGTCCACTTCCGATGTCAGAACCACCGAAGTTTTCAGCACCGGCAGCATCCAGCATAGTTTTTACAAATAAATCTTTCTTAATATAGAAGTTACAGTAAGCACCTTGAACCTTGATCTCATCAATGAAATCAAGGGAATCTGCGATTGCATTCTTCAGATCCTCGGCAATCAGGTTTGGGGCCTTATGCATGGTCTTTGCCAGCCGGAAACAAGGGAAGGCATAATCGCCAAGCTCCGGCTTCGGTGGAACTTCAAGGAGTCCGAGAATATCCTCGGCAGACAGCCCTTCTACATTGTTGGAAATGATTTCAGCTAATTGTTCTTTCATGGTTCTCTATAGTCCTTTCTGGTTTAGTATCCGGATTGTCTAAGCAAATCGGAAATGAAAAGCGCACATTTGTGCCGCTGATGATGTCACCATCAATCTGTACTTTGCCGCCAAGCAGATAAACAATCTCATGCAGACGGTGCAGTCCGCTGTGCCAGCTGCCGGCAGTCAGATAATCAGCCGGAATGCCGACACCATTATCATTCATATATACATCAATCATACGACTGTTGATATATACTTTTATTAATAACTTGTTTGCATTGGAATAGAAAAATGCATTGTTCAAAATCTCTTCGATTAACTGCAGAAGTGTCTGTGTTATAATCGGAAGGATTTTTAACTCATAATCAGAGCAATCCACGGATGCATCAATCGTGCATTCCGGATGCCCGGTGCGGTATTGCCGGATACAATCCTCAATCGCCATCCAGACAGGTTTTACAACGGTAGATGCCTGATCCAGTTCCTGAATTAAAGCATTGGATGCCTGCAGTAAACGGGCATTGGAATCTTGTAATTCCTGAATCGTTACTCTTGCTCTGGTCGGGTCGGACTGAATCAGCCACTTCAGCACCTCCAGCTTGTTCCGGTCACCCTCGATACCCTGTTGTAAGGAGGTGTGAATCCGTTCTGCAATCTGGGAACGGTCATACTGTTCAAACTGCAGGATACGGTAGGCATGGAGGACAGGATCATCCTTCTGCTCCGGCTGATCGGGGACATCGGCCTCCGGTGTGGATAATTCCTCCGTTGATACTTCTTCCTGTGGAAGTGTCTGGGAAAGCTCGGCAAGACATTGATTAGCAGCCTCCAGCGACTGGATATGCTCACGTATTGATTTCAGACTGATTTCCTGCTGTTCTATCCGTTGAACCAGAGAGGCACGAACACTCTTAAGCTCCTCTAATTGTGTCTGCAGTACCTGATTTTTACCCTGCTCCGAAGCACCGGCAGAAAAAGGAGAGAAGATATTCCTGCGGGAATCAGACTGGAAGGAATAGAGATTCCTGGTCTTTTCTAATTCTTCTAATTTCACATCTAATTCAAATAATTCGGACTTCAATCCCTGTAGCTGTTCAGACTGTGTGACATAAGCAGAGCGAAAATAATTGAGTAACTCCCAGTTGGTGGAACGGAGGGTATTCAGATGGTCATCCATAGGCTACCTCCTTTAAAAATGAAGCTTACTGTTCCGGCTCCTGCGTTTCAGATATCGATAACGGCGGTTACGGATACGTGAAATAATGACCAGAGTCAGCACAACAAGCACCAGGCAGGAAATGGCTATGATCAGTGTGGTATTAACACGCCGCTGATGCTCCTCCGGTGGAACGCCCCAGGTCAGAACCTCGCCATTTACTGTCATATCACTATATTTAATGTCGGACTCGCCGACAACCTCGCCATTATACAGAACAGAAACTTTACCCACTACATTATCCTCAAAGGTGTCATAGTAGGTGGTCTCAGTCGTAATTGCAGAAGCATCTGCACTTCTTGGAACAATAATCGATAAATCCTTGTCCACGGAAAGATTCAGAGTATCATGATCCAGCCCCTGATAAAAATTCTTCAGAATATAATTCGTCTGATTGGTCGTATTCGGGTCAAAATTCTGCAAAGGATATGCATAGGTATAATTATCGAAGTAGTAGTCATAAAGGGTTGCAGAATCCATATAGCAGTTCTGTGCACCCTTGCAGTCCATCATAACACAGATCAGTTCCATGCCGTTCTTGGAGGCATAGGTAACCAGCGTGTTGTGCGCCTGATCCGTATAACCGGTCTTACCACCTTCAATCGGCTCATAATAATAACGACTGGTCGGATATAACATCTTTAACTGATGCCAGAGATCCCGTGGATCCTCCTGAAGATTGGTCGGAGGAATCTGATAATAGGTAGTCTCATCAATCTTGCGGAATACCGGATTCTGGATTGCTGCCTGTGTGATCAGTGCCATATCGTAAGGGGTCGTATAATGATTGTCATCATGCAGACCATTCGGATTCACGAAATGGGTATCTTTACAGCCAAGATCCGCTGCTTTCTGATTCATCATGTCGGCGAAGGCGGAAACAGAGCCGGCAACATGCTCGGCCATACCGATGGATGCCTCATTAGCAGACTGTAACAGAATACCGTAGAAACATTGCTCTGCCGTAATCTGTTCGCCGACATCCAGAGAAATATGGTTGCTGTCACGTTCAATACCCCAGATGGCATTCTCCGAGAATGTGATCGTATCATTTAAGTTCACATTCTCTAATGCGACCAGACAGGTCATAACCTTTGTGATGCTGGCCGGATAGCACCGTTTATTCATGTTTTTTCCATATAAAATCTGACCGGACTTAGCATCTATGACGATCGCTGCATTCGCAACGATTGCAGGGGCGGAAGGGTCTGTAATATCGGCCGGTTCTTCGGTGGAATCTGCATCTTCGGATGAAGAATCATCAGAAGAATCGGTCTGGGTATCTGCTGATACATCCGTAAAATGAACCGAATCCGGAAGTGCATTCTGAAATGCGGAAACAGAAACGGTCATATCGGAAAATATAAATGAAAGGGTGAGTATACAACTGAGAATAATAGCTGTGATTTTTATATCTAAATGCTTCAAAATTAGCCTCCAAAAAACATAGTCATACATATTAAATATTTTAGTATAGACTGGGGGAATAGTCAATGAAAATCAAGTGCAAGACTGCCTTACCCAGTCAACCGGGCAGGAATGTTGACACCGTGTAAGGTGGCAGATATAATGGGAGAAGAATTTTAAGAAAGAGGAAGCAGCTATGCGATTAAGGAATGTGAAGGGCTCACGGGATGTGATTGCCGCCAGTGAATATGTAATAAAGGATGAGACAACAAGAAAAGGAACCTGGGAATCGATTTTCGGGAATCCCAATCCTGTTCATATAGAAATCGGAATGGGAAAGGGACAGTTTATTACAACACTGGCTCAGCAGAATCCGGATATTAATTATGTAGGGATTGAGAAGTATTCAAGTGTCCTGATCCGGGCAATTGCAAAGCAGGAAGAGCTGCAGCTGCCGAATCTTTATTTTATCCGGATGGAAGCGGAATATATTGCGGATGTATTTGCACCGGGCGAGGTGACACGGATTTATCTGAATTTCTCAGATCCGTGGCCAAAGGATCGTCATGCAAAGCGCAGACTGACATCGAAGGAGTTCCTGGCAAGATATGACCGGATTCTGGCGGCAGACGGAGAAGTGATTTTTAAAACGGATAACCGGGAGCTGTTTGATTTCTCGTTAGAGCAGGTGCCGGAGGCCGGTTGGAAGCTTGAGAACTTCACATATGACCTGCATCACAGTGAATATCTGGAAGGAAATATCATGACCGAGTACGAGACGAAGTTTGTGGCAGAAGGAAAACCAATCTGCAGATTAGTAGCGAACCGGTAGTGCAGATTAGTAACGAATCGGTAGACGAATGAATCATAGGATGAATAATATCGTAGGAATTGGCAAGAATATAGGATAGAGACAGAGAAATATAGATAAAAATGCTGGGTGTTCAGGCAGAAAAACAAGTTACGAAATAGACTGAAAAAAGAATACCTGTTTATAAATTGTCTAACTTTAGCAAAATATTAAAAAAATTCAAAAAAGTGCTTGCATTTTGGAAAATCCTGCGATATAATCATTCTTGCGTTGTGAGTGATGCAAACACACAAAAGCAATTGAATATGCGCTTCTAGCTCATTTGGTAGAGCACCTGACTCTTAATCAGGGTGTGCGGGGTTCGAGCCCCCGGAGGCGCACTGTAAAGGTGTTCGGACGTAGTTAGCCTACGGCTGAGCGCTTTTTTTATGTTTAAAACTCGAGAGTGACAGAGTAAGACATTGATAGCAGATATATTCGCAGTTATTTCCTATCGTGTATTAAAAAGTCAAAATTGACCTATTATCATGTCATAAGCTTACCTATGATTTCAATTTTTCATTTGCTATAATCAAGGAAATTGAGGGAACAACGGATACAGAAGCCATGTGAGCAGATATGCAGGTGTTCTGTCATTACAGGGATAAAAAGTCAATTCAGAAAGGAGATACAAGATATGGGATTTAATAAAGATTTTATGTGGGGTGCAGCGAGCGCCGCATATCAGGTAGAAGGTGCATGGAATGAAGACGGCAGAGGACCGAGCGTATGGGATGTATGCGGCCGGGGTCGGAACAAGGTACTGTTTAATGAGACTGGTGATGTAGCGTGTGATCATTATCACAGATATAAGGAAGATGTCGCACTGATGAAAGAAATGGGGCTGAAGTGCTATCGGTTCTCCATCAGCTGGAGCCGGGTGCTTCCGGATGGGACAGGCAAGGTCAATGAGAAGGGACTTCAGTTCTATTCGGATCTGGTAGATGAACTGCTGGCCAACGGAATTCGGCCATTGGTTTCTATTTTCCACTGGGATTATCCGTATGCATTGTATCAGAAGGGCGGTTGGATGAATCCGGAGTCTTCCGAGTGGTTCTTAGAGTACACGAAGGTGATTGTGGATGCATTGTCTGACCGGGTATCCTGCTGGCTGACATTGAATGAGCCACAGTGCTTTATCGGATGTGGATATGAGTTCGGTTCGCATGCGCCATTTGTGCAGATGTCTGCCAAAGAGCTGATTACAATGACACATAATGCCCTTCTGGCACATGGTAAGGCAGTGAAATATATCCGGGAACATGCAAAGACAAAGGCAGAGATTTCCTTTGCACCGATTGCACCGGTTTATATTCCGAAGGATAATTCACCGGAGGCGATTGAAGAGGCACGGCAGAAGACGTTCTCCATGACGAAGCAGGGATTTACATTTGGACTGACCTGGTGGAGTGATCCGATCATTCTCGGCAAATATCCGGATGAGGCCTATGAGTTGTTCGGGGATGATATGCCGGTGTACAGCGAGGAGGAGATGAAGCTGATCAGCCAGCCATTGGACTTCTATGGCATGAATGTGTATTATTCCGCCGGTGGTCTTAATCAGAAGGAGGTTTATCCGGAAAATATGTGGCAGGGACGTGCGCTTACCGCTATGGACTGGCCGATATCACCGGAGGTGCTTTACTGGTCACCGAAGTTTATTTATGAGCGCTACGGTCTGCCGATCATGATCACTGAGAATGGTATGGCCGGCATGGATTGGGTGCATCTGGATGGTAAGGTGCATGATCCGTACCGGATTGATTATACGAGACGATACCTGCGGGAGTTCCGCCGGGCAGCAGAGGACGGTATTCCATTAAAGGGATATATGCACTGGTCTGTGATGGATAACTTCGAGTGGGCGTTCGGATACAATAAGCGGTTTGGACTGATCTATGTAGATTATCAGACACAGGAAAGAACGATAAAAGACTCCGGTTACTGGTATAAAGAAGTGATCGAGAGCAACGGTGAGAGCCTGTAAGAATCGGCATGAAGAAGCCCGAAAAATAAATTTGATATGTAAATTTAAAAATCAAGCAAAATTTAATATAGAAATTTATAAAAAGTTCGTGCAATTTGATTCAGACTGTGCTATAATATCAGAGTTATCGGGTGAATGACCCGTTAACTCTGGTTACGGAATGTGGCTCAGCTTGGTAGAGCGCTTCGTTCGGGACGAAGAGGTCGCGTGTTCGAATCACGTCATTCCGATATAAGAAAAAGAGCGGAATCCCTTGGAATTTCAAGGGGCTCCGCTCTTTTTACATGTGTGAAATGATGTAAAATAAGGTGTAAGAGTATAAAAGCGAAGCTGTCAAACGGATGTCAAAATAGACCAAATTTAGTCGAAAATAATGTCAAAATTTTACACATTCCTTTGTAAAAAAATAGTAATTATGTGCTAAATATAGTAACAGTTTATTTTTGAAATTAGATCGTTTTTTTCCAGTTCGGCATAGATGTTCAATATCATAGTTGTATCTGAATGCCCCATGAGCCGGGCTGCTTCTTTAATATCGATGCCCGAATAATAAAGTATAGTAGCATACTCGTGTCTGAAAACGTAAGGCGTTATATTTGTCGCTTCAATTGCTGTTTGTATAATCTGTGTCTGTTTGTTGACACGTTTCTTAATTTCTTTTCTTCCACCGAGACCGGAATTAATTTTATCATAGATCTTTTGCCAGAACCGCCTGTATGTAGTCTTAGTGTGCAAATTTCCGTATGTTTGAGTAAAAAGGTACAATATGCGGTTAAAATGGGCAGTAAAGGCGGTAGAATGTCAATATCACGAGTCCCTGCATATGTCTTTGGCTCTTTGAGATGACCTTGATTTTTACCAAAAGCAAGAAAGTTCTCAACATGAATTACTTCTTCACTGAGAGCAATGCTGTGCACTGTAAGCGCTCGCACTTCTTCCGGCCGCAAGCCGGCATACCAAAGTATATAGACAAAGTATCGCTCTTCTAATGTAAAGTCACATGTAGGGATCACACGCCGCTCGGCGGCAGTAAGAGCGCTTGTGACCGGTTTCTTTTTCTTGCCAATCGTAGCCTTTCGGCATACATTCCGATATACAAGACCATCGTCAATCGCATCCTCAAGTATGCTGTTAATCATGTTATGTGCTTCTGCCTGCATGGAACGTTTATCGTTCAATTCGTTCAGACATATTTGAACATCCGACTTTGTCAGATCTGGTAGCAGGATCCCCTTAATGCTATGAATATAATTTCGAAGAATCGCACTCAGAACACCGAGACGTGATTCGGATATCAGTTCTTTTGGCTTTTGTTTCTCCCATAAGTGCCTCCTTTATATACGTGAAAAGGCCTCACAATAATGTGAGACCTTTTCTTTTTTGACTTCTGTCTTCTTTATTACCGCTAAACGGCACTGTTTTGCAAATTATTTGCAAAGATTAGTATATCAAAAAAGAAATAGCGTGTCAACACTTAATTGAAAAACAATTTTTTTAGTCCATCGTTTAGTTTATCGAGTCCATCGGGAGATAATTTAACTCCACTTAATACATCATATGAACTTTTGGGATCATATATGCGTTGCTTGCTTATTGTTGTGATTTGATTAGGGAGTGCAACACTTCCGTCTTTCATCTTCGCTATTTCTGAAGAGGCCTTATTCAAAAGCATTTCTTGCTTTTGAATGTTATCTTCATGAACCTGAATTGATTTTAATTGCCTGCCTGCTTGTGCTAAAGCAGAACTTTGTTCATCATTCATAGTAATCTTATTGACATCATCAGTAGAAGCAACTTCATTCAAAAGAGGTTCTAATATGTTTAGCAATGTTTGAATAGAAGACCGTAATGACTCAGTCTGTTGCCGCTCTGTAGATAAATTCTGCTTTAGACCACGTATCTTTAATTGCAACTTTAAATATAACTCATTACCAAGACTAACATCATTGGGGTGAATGTCATCACCCTCTGTATAAGATGTAAGAGGAATGACGGTAATGACTGGGGAGTTTCTTGCATTGTACTTGTCTAATACGATTGCATAGTGAAGCCCGCCATATTCACTGCCAACATTAAATCCAAAATTAACCTTTATTATATCTCCGCGCTCATAGCGTTTCAAATATGAAGGATCAAAGGTTTCTTCCCTCTGAATATAAGAAATATAGTTTTCAAGCCAGAATGATATTAAGTTCGCTTTCTTTAGATGTTCTGGATCATTAATATACGTATCCAATAAATTATTGATTTTAGAAAGCGCGGCCTTTTTATGAATACTTACTTTTTCTGCGTTAAGTGATTTGCTCATTTAGATCTTTATCCTCCTTTTCTGTGCTATAATTTCTCAAACACCATAGTGGCCTGAATTCGATCACCACCACCGATACCGGTACTGTGAGCGGATGTAGTTGAAATTGTATGTAAGCGATAACCCTTTGCAGCTTGAGTATTAATGGCTTTTTCCAATTCTCCCAGATTCTTCGATGCGGTACCTACGAGTTTCTCCTTCAGTGTAACCTGTAAAACAACATATTGTGGCATAATAACCCCTCCTTATAATGTAATTAGTTATAAGTATGGATTCATAGAGTCGAAAAGTCAACTAATAAATCGAAAACTTTCGTTGTTAAATAGATTGCAGGAAAATCTGCATAATATATAACAACGAGGTACAATTATGCGAGTCGAAAATCTTGATAATAAGCGAGAAAATATAAAGACACAGGCTTCTGTTGTAAGAGAAGGTGAGACAAATACTAATATAAATCAGGAAACTATTGTATGGAATGATTAAAAGAATTCCGGAGAAATCCGGGGCTCTTTTCTGATAATTTAACTATCTACTTGGAGGAATAAATTTTAAAATTTTATTCGGTATGATCCCGTACGTATTTGTTGCATCTGATGCCAAAGATAAAAGGCCGGAAACCTATGAGCAGGCGAAGAAACTGTTAAGGGAATTTCTGGCACAGATGAGAAAGATGTACAAGGCAGCAGGTCTGAAATTCAAATGGATCGCTGTCACGGAGATCGGAAAGAAGGGACAAGCCCTTCACCATCATTTGATTATAGAAGATGTGGAGGATGTGCAGAAGCTGGTGCGCCAACTATGGAAGCATGGTAACTCATTCTGGTCAGATATCTATGAGGACGGAGCTATGGAGCAACTGGCCAGTTACATGGTCAAGATGGAGACGAAGAAGGCTCCGGACGGAACAACCTTCAAAGGAACACGATACACGTACAGTCGTAATAATTTGATTATTCCAAAGCCGGAACGGGAAGTGAGGTGTCGGCGGCATGGTCGGAGCAACCGAAAATTCCAAATGGCTGGGAACTGATAAAAGATACTCTGTATGATGGAAAGAATCCGGTCATAGGGCATCCATACAGGCATTATAGCCTGAGAAAAGTGAAGGAAGGAGGTTGCCGGGATGAAGATGATGGTGCCCATATATCTGGAAAGTAGTCTGAGAGGACCTGCTAGACGGTCGGGAACCGGGGCGTGGCTAGTCGAGTACGTCAAGCCGGACGGAATGCCAGAGACGCGAAAGATGGCTTGATAAGCCGGGAAGATACTACACAGTGTTAGCTTGAACTAGAACGCCTGATATCCGCACTCTCTGTATTGGCTAAAAAATGCTCGCACATAGTAATTACTAAGTGTGACCAGCTTTTTGTAACATTAGAAAACAGCTGGATTGGACAATGAGTTTTTAATGGCTGGGTAAAGGCAAATAAGAAGCCGTTTGCAAACGGCAGTCAGTGGCAGCAGTTGTGGAGACTTATGCAAAAGCATGATGTTCTGATCGAAAAGGGTGAAAACAGTTATCAGAATGTCATGCAGATGGAAATATTGAAGAAAGAAGGAACATGGAACGGATATACATTAGTGTCCCTTTGTTTGCACATAAAACCTAGGTTTCCTTTTGGTGATATGAATATGTTTGAAATGTTAGGAGAGTCAAAAAAGACAAAAAACTGAAGATAGTTGATCAGACTACTTCAGTTCTTCGTCTCTACAAATTAATCAGGCACATTGCATAAGATGATTGCAAGAAGAATAACACACATTGTCGCAAACAAATATGGCGGACAAGCAGTTATTAGAGTGTGTACATATACAAAGCAATCTAGCCCATATGTACCTAGTATAAAGAGTAGAAAGTTTTTGAGTTTAGTTGAACGTTTTCTCATAGCCTTTTCCTCCTTTAGTATCTTGGGTTTGTGCATGAAAATCCGTACGCACTAGCCCAAGCGAGGAAAAAAATGAGAAAACAATTCGCTAGGATAGATTATGAGATAGCCGTTCAACAAGCTATTTTACAATATAGACCGTTGATTAAACTTCATATTAACCACCGCCCTTTCCTAACACATTGACTTAGCCTCTAAAACATTAGTCACACTCCAAATCTATATTAGCATAAATATTAACAAAAAGTAAATAGAGATATGTGGAAAAGTTAAAAGACAGAACTGATTAATATTTGATAATTAATTAAAAGAAAGGAGTCGGAACTCTGGCCAGAGTGAAGCATATGCGGTTCCTTTTGAAAACATGGAGTATTTAGAATTTTTGAAAACGAAAATCGAAGTCGCTAAGGATAGCGGTTTTCAGATTGACAATGATAAGTTAAATCCAGCACTGAATCCACATCAGAAGGATGCAGTAGTCTGGGCATTAAAAGGTGGCAGAAGGGCGTTGTTTGAATCCTTCGGATTGGGTAAGACGGTGCAGGAGATAGAATTTTGCCATTAGGCAGCGATACATACAGGTGGAAGAGCACTGATCGTACTTCCACTTGGAGTAAAACAGGAGTTTACCAGAGATGTGGTGGAACTGCTTGGATATGAGCAGCCGGAGTACTGTAGAACCATGGAAGAGATAAAAGCATCAAAAAGCCGGATCGTGATTACTAATTATGAGCTAGTACGGGATGGTGATATCCGACCGGATTACTTTACAGCTACATCACTGGATGAAGCATCGGTGCTTCGCTCATTCGGATCTAAGACCTATCAGGAATTTCTTGAGAAGTTTAAGGGAGTTCCGTATAAGCTGGTTGCGACAGCGACACCTTCGGCGAATAAGTACAAGGAGCTGATTTATTATGCCGGATATCTGGAAGTCATGGACACAGGACAGGCATTAACAAGGTTCTTTCAGAAAGATAGCACTAAGGCAAACAACCTGACGTTATATCCGAATCAGGAAGATGAATTCTGACTATGGGTGTCAAGCTGAGCTTTATTCATTACGAAGCCGTCAGATATTGATCCATCCTACTCCGACGATGGATATGAATTACCACCACTGGACGTCAGATGGCATGAGCTGCCGATACGCTACGGAGATTCGGTTGATAAAGATGAACAGATGGAACTTTTTACTAATGCAGCAGTAGGATTGAAAGAGAATACAAAGATCAAGCGTGAGAGCATTGATCAGAGAGTGGCAAAGATGGTTGAACGAATTGCTCTGCATCCGGATGATCACTATCTGCTCTGGCATGACCAGGAGAAAGAACGACTTGCGATCAAAGAAGCATTACCGGATGTGGTGAATATCTATGGATCTATGAATTATGAAGAATGTGAGAAGTGTGTGGTGGACTTCTCGGAGGGCAAAACAAGATTATTTGTGACAAAGAAATCGCTGTCAGGATCCGGATGTAATTTCCAGAGGTTTGCCACAGGGAGATATTTTTTTGCATCGATTATGAATTTAATGATTTTATACAAGCAATTCATAGATGTTATCGTTTCTTACAGAGTCAGCCGGTAGTGATTGACATCGTTTACATGGAGAATGAACGGGATATCCGCAAGGTACTGGAAGAAAAGTGGAAAAATCATAATCACATGGTACAGAAGATGGTGGATATTGTGAAAAAATACGGGCTGTCGAATGCCAATATAGAAGAGAGATTGGAAAGAAAAATGGGGGTGAAAACAGAAGGAAGCAACTGGACAGCCGTACATGATGACTGTGTGGAAGATAAGAAAAAGAATTTTAATGTCCAATCAGAATATAATTGACGAATTGGGACAGACAAAATATTATGAATATGATATTCTAACCGAAGTTAGAAAAAACTAATGACAAAAGGAGGATATCATATGTCTACATCAAAAAATGAAAAGTTGTTGAAGGGAAAAGACCTGATATCGATTGGTATTTTTTCTGCAATTTATTTTGTGTTGAATTTTGTCTGCATGCTGGTGAGCGGGTTACATCCGATCATCTGGATTCTGATGCCGGCCCTGATCGCAGTCGTGACCGGGATCCCGGTTCTTCTGATGTGTGCGAGAGTGCAGAAGTTTGGTGCTATTCTGCTCATGGGTATGGTGACAGGACTTCTTTATTTTGTAACCGGTCAGTTTACCGTGATTCTGCTGATCACATTTGCAATCGCATGTATTCTGGCAGAGGTGATCCGGCTGCTTACGGGATATGATAAATTCTGGGGCAATGCCGTTGCATTTGCCTGCTTTTCACTTGGTATGGTAGGCTCGCCGCTTCCGATCTGGCTGATGAAGGAGAGTTTTCTGGCACAGATTTCGAGCCAGGGAATGGCGGAGTCTTATGTGGAAGCACTCCGTAATCTGTCGTCTACCGGTATGCTGGTAGTTCTGTTTCTGGCACCAATCGTTGGAGCATTTCTTGGAGCCCTGATTGCAAAGGGAATGTTCCGGAAGCATTTTGAAAAAGCGGGTATGGTATAAGATGAGCAAGAACAGGAAGTATTTACAGCTGGATCCCAGGGCCGGACTTCTGATTCTGATTCTGGCGAATGTGATTACCTTGATCCAGAATGATCCTGTATTTCAGGCAGTCTGGATCGGAGTTCTGGCATTGCTTTATATTCTGGGTGGTCAGGTGATCGGAGGATTGAAGTTCCTTTTTGCGTATATTGTGCTTTATGCGATAGAGTGGTTTCTGCTGCCAATGGCACCGAAGACAGTGGTTACCAGCTTTGCAATATTCATTAATTATGCACGGAGAATGTTTCCGTGTCTGATGATCGGCTGGTTCATGATCCGTACGATCTCTCTTCGGGAGTTTGTCGCAGCCCTTCGGGCACTTCATATTCCGCAGAGTGTGATCATTCCGATTTCTGTAACGCTACGGTACTTTCCGGCGATCCGGGAAGAGGGCGGACATATCCGGGATGCCATGAAGCTGAAGCAGATACGGGGCTTTGAGAAGGTGGAGGCATTTGTTGTGCCATTTATGATGTCAGCCGTGAATACGGCGGAGGAGCTATCGGCGCCAGCCGTTACCAGAGGAATTGAGAATCCGGTAAAAAAGACGGGGACGATTCAGCTGAAGCTTCGGGGATATGATTTCCTGTGGATGGCAACGGGAGTCGGATTCACAGTAGCGGCAATTATATTGCGGTGACAGGAGATAAGCAATGATTTCGATAGAGAATGTGTCATTTGGATATACGGAAAATAAAAATATGCTGGAGCATGTGACGCTGGATATACCGGCGGGAGAGTGTATTCTTCTCTGCGGTGAAAGCGGATGTGGTAAAACAACGGTTACCAAGCTGGTCAACGGACTGATTCCTCATTTTACAAAGATCGATCACATGGAGGGCGGCGTGACGGTAGCGGATCAATCGGTCACGGATCTGGAGGTCTATGAACTGGCGAAGCTGGTAGGATCTGTATTTCAGAATCCCAAGAGTCAGTTCTTTCATCTGGATACGGATGGTGAGCTGGAGTTCGGACTGGAGAATCAGGGAGTTGCGCCGGAGGAGATTCGCAGGGCGGTGGAACGGACAGTGACACAGCTGGGAATCGAGCCGCTGATGGGACGAAATGTATTTGCATTATCCGGTGGAGAAAAACAGATGCTGGCATTTGCCAGTGTGTACGCAATGAATCCGGAAATCTATATGCTGGATGAACCAACGGCGAATCTGGATGAGGATGCGATCCGGAAGCTGCGCGAGCAGATCATTCTGTTGAAGAAGCAGGGAAAAACGGTGGTGATTGCAGAGCACAGACTGTTTTTCCTGGCAGATATTATAGACCGGGCCGTGTATATCCGAAACGGCGAGATAAAGCAGATATTTAGAGGGGAAGAATTTCAGGCATTATCCGATGAGGAACGGATATCCATGGGGCTTCGGACCATCCATCAGACAGAGCTTCGACTGAAACCGGCAGGAAATATAGAACCGGCAGGCAGTGAAAAGACAGTCGGAAGTGAAGAAGCATCCGGAGGTGAAGAGACATCCGGAGGTAAAGAAGCATCCGGAAGTAACGGTGCGGATTCCGGGTTATGTGTCAGAATGCTTAGCTGCGGATATAAGAAATCACCGGCGGTATTTGAGAATCTGTCCTTTACGGCATATCCGGGAGAGGTTCTGGGGATAACCGGGCATAACGGTGTGGGAAAGTCTACGCTGATACGGTGTCTTTGTGGATTATTGAAGGAAAAGGGCGGAAGTATCACACTGAATGGCCGGATCTTGAAGCCGAAGCAGCGGCAGAAAGCCTGTTATCTGGTGATGCAGGAGGTAAATCATCAGTTGTTCTCGGATACGGTTTTCGGGGAATGTGAGCAGCTGGGAACCGCAGATCCGGAAGAGATTCGGCGTGTGTTAAAGCATTTTGATCTGGATGGATATGAGGATGTGCATCCGATGGCATTGTCCGGCGGCCAGAAGCAGCGACTGGCAGTAGCGACGGCGGTATTATCCGGAAGAGAGGTGCTGATCTTTGATGAGCCGACGAGCGGTCTGGATTACCGCCACATGATGGAGGTCTGCCAGATTACGAAGCAGCTGGCGAAGGACGGGCGGATCGTACTGGTGGTATCACATGATAAGGAATTTATGCAGGAGGCATGCGACCGACTGCTGACATTAGGAGGAGGGAAATAAATGGAGGATGCATTTCAGAAGATACAGCAGGGACTGCTTCTGGCGCAGAGCAACGGATGCAGTGTGTATCAGTTCAGCAATGAAACCGGCGAGGGAACCATGACCTGCTATGAAGTATTTCCGGGAGCAATGCTCAGCTTTAATGATTTCCATATGGCCTATTTTGAGTCGGAATATGTTCCGGGAAGAGATATTTTTGCTATCGATCACTGCAGGGAGGGCAGGATGGAGTACCTTGCTGCGGAGAATGCATATGCATATGTGGAGGCGGGAGACATGAAGATGGATCGCAGGCTGACACACACAGGCAGATTTGTGTTCCCGGCAAGTCATTATCATGGGCTGACGGTTGCATTTGATATGAGTCAGGCGGTTGCGGCACTGGGCGAAGAGATAAAGGATTTTCCGGTTGATCTGACCGGACTTCAGGCGAAATACTGTCCCGGAAAATATCCGTTTCTCGTCCGGGGAATGGAGGGAGCTGAGCGGATCTTCGGAGAGCTGTATCAGGTGCCGGCAAAGATCCGGATCCCATATTTTAAGATTAAGATTCTGGAGCTGCTGCTCTATCTGGAGGCACTGGAGCTGCCAAAGGAGCAGGAGGAGCGGCCGTATTATTATAAGACCCAGGTAGAGAAGGTGAAGGCAATTCAGGAATTTCTGGCAGAGCATATGGCGGAAAATTATACTCAGGAGGAGCTGGCAGCACGCTATGAGATTTCTCTGACCGGAATGAAGAACTGCTTTAAGTCGGTATATGGGGTGTCACTGGGAGCGTGGCTGACGGACTATCGGATGAATCAGGCAGCCGAGCTGCTTCGGTCAAGGCGGGAAATGAGTATTGCAGAGATTGCCGGCAGGGTCGGCTATGACAGTGCCAGCAAGTTTGCGATTGCGTTTCGAAAGGTAATGGGAATGGCTCCGCTGGAGTACCGGGGCGCCATTCGTTAATGAGAGAGCTCCGGTTATAAGATCGGAATGAATATGAAAAGCAGTATGGAAAGGAAGTTGTGGAGTCGAATATGGATACAAATAAGGAAACAAATAAGGAAACAAAGAATCAAAAGACCGGGCAGAAGAAGCAGAACTGGCTGGGGATCCTGCTGGGCTATGCCAGGGATTACCGGAACCGGTTTGCCGGCTCGGTGATTTTATCGATCATCAGTATTGTAGCGGGGTTATTTCCATTCTTCTGTATGTACCGGATTATCTGCGGATTTGTGGATGAGACCGTAACGGCCGGAATGATCTGGTTGTGGTGCGGTCTGGCACTGGCGGCATATGTGATTAAGATCGCCTGCTTTGCAGGTTCTACCGGTCTGGCGCATCAGGCGGCCTATTACATATTGGAGAATCTGCGTCTGCGGGTAGCAGACCGGTTCCTGCATGCACCGCTTGGAGAGGTACAGGGACATACAATCGGAGAGATTAAGGGAATCATCGTTGATAAGATCGAGAATATCGAATCGCCGCTGGCACATATGATACCGGAGGGCTCCGGTCATGTGGTGCTTCCGATCGTGAGCTTTATTGCTCTGGCGGTGATTGACTGGCGGCTGGCACTGGCATCCCTTGTGACATTTCCGGCAGCACTGGTCTGTATGGCACTGACATTTAAGATCAGTGGTAAGAACTATGAGGCATACAATCAGGCGAATGCCTATATGAATAGCATGATCGTGGAATATGTCGAAGGCATCGAGGTTATTAAGGCATTCGGACGTGCCGGTGTCTCTTATGACAAATATGCGAAGTCCATTACCGATTATCGGACCTTTATTATTAAGTGGCTTTCGTCTACCTGGGTAACAATGAAGCTGGCATTTGCACTTTTCCCATCAACATTGATCGGAACTCTGCCGGTAGGACTGGCACTTGCCAATCATGGCATAATTACAGCACCGGAAGCGGTATTGGGCGTTATGCTTTCCATCTCAATGGTCAGCTCATTAGCCAGACTGGAGGTATTCTCCAATGAGATGAAGCAGGTGCAGATGACTGTAGAAGATCTGCAGGTATTTCTGGAGATGGAGGAACTCCCGGAACCGAAAACCGAGAAAGAGATAAAGGGCAATGCCGTAGAGCTGAAAAACGTGCATTTCTCATACAATAAGCAGGCGGAGGATGAGGTTCTGCATGGTGTTGACCTTGTGCTTCCGGAACACAGCTTTACCGCACTGGTAGGACCATCCGGTGGCGGTAAATCCACAGTAGCAAAGCTGATCGCAAGATTCTGGGATGTAACCGAAGGGGAGATTACGATCGGTGGAGTGAACATAAAGGATATGACGCTGGATCAGCTGTCTAAGAAGGTTAGCTTTGTAGCACAGGATAATTTCCTGTTCCGGTGTTCGATTCTTGAGAATATCCGGCTGGGAAATCCGGCGGCCACGGATGAGGAGGTCAGGGAGGCAGCCAGAATGGCACAGTGTGAGGAGTTTATCCTGAAGCTGCCACAGGGCTATGATACACCGGCGGGAGAGGCCGGAAAGCGGCTGTCCGGTGGTGAAAAGCAGAGAATCTCGATCGCACGTATGATGTTAAAGGATGCGCCAATCGTCATTCTGGATGAGGCAACGGCATTCACGGATCCGGAGAACGAGGATCGGATCCAGCAGAGTATTGCCGCACTGACAAAGGATAAGACGCTTCTGGTAATTGCACACAGATTGTCGACGATCCGGCAGGCGGATAATATTGTGGTTCTGAAGCAGGGAGCTGTTTTGGCGCAGGGCAGACAGGAGGAATTGCTGGAGACCTGTCCGCTGTATCAGGATATGTGGCAGGCACATATCGGGGCCAAGGCCTGGGCGGTATCAGCAGAACGAAAGGAGCAGGGAGCAAATGTTTAAGACAATCAAACGGATTATTGACTGGTGTGGTGAATTTCGGGGAAAGCTGTATGCCGGTTTTGTATGCTCGTTTTTCTCACATCTGTTTGCGGCAATGCCGGTTATGGTAGCTGCCTATACGATGGGAATGCTGGTTGATGCAGCCAGAGGAAAGGCGGATTTCGATTCCAGATGGATCGGCTGGAGTCTGATCGCATTACTGGTGCTGGTGTTCTTGCGGTTTCTTCTGGATTACCTGAGAGCCAGATGTCAGGAAGCCATCAGTTATGAGCTGATCGCAAGAGATCGTCTGGCTATCGGTGATGCCTTAAAGCGGGTGTCACTCGGATATTTCCAGCAGATGAATACGGGAAATATTCTGAATTCCATTACAACGGGACTTGGAACCATGGAAAACATGGGGATTCGAATGATCGATAATTTTGTGGGCGGATATTTAAACTTTCTGGTTATATTCCTTGCACTTTTGATCTTCAGTCCGTTAACGTCATTGATCGCACTTGCGGCAGCAGGTGTATCCTTCCTGTTCCTGCTGGTAGTGTCCCATTACAGTAAGAAGAATGCACCGGTAGAGGCACAGGCGAACCGGGATATGACCGGAGCGGTTCTGGAGTATGCGAGAGGACTCTCGGTTGTGAAGTCCTTCGGACAGACGGGAGCATCTATGGAGGCACTGGCCGGAGCGATTGGTGACAGCCGTAGGATCCATCTGAAAATCGAATGGGGATACATTCCGGCGAACTGCCTGCATCTTCTGGCGTTGAAATGTGGTTCCGTAGGGCTGGCACTTGCAGCATGCTTCATGGGACTGAGCGGACAGATGGATTTTTCCATGATGCTGATGTTTATTTTCTTTTCCTTTGGAATCTTTGCAAGTCTGGAGCCAATCAGTGACAGTGCGCATGTGCTGGGTGTCATTGAAGATGCGATGAACCAGCTGGATGCATTGAAGGAGAGCAATTACATTGACGGAGACGGTAAGGATATTCCGCTGGAGCATTATGATATTGAGTTCCGGAATGTAGATTTTGGATATGATACACGGCAGATTCTGAAGGATGTCAGTTTCCGGATTCCGGAGCGGACGTCAACTGCGATCGTGGGACCATCCGGTTCCGGTAAGTCTACAATCTGTAACCTGCTGGCCAGATTTTATGATGTAAATGCAGGAAGCATTGTGGTGGGTGGACATGATGTCCGGGAGCTGACCTGTGACAGTCTGCTGACGAATATTTCCATGGTATTTCAGAATGTATATCTGTTCCATGATACGATCCGGGCCAATATCTGCTTTGGAAAACCGGATGCGACAGAGGAAGAGATGATCGAGGTGGCGAAGCGGGCACGGTGCCATGATTTTATTATGGCATTGCCGGATGGCTACGATACGGTGATCGGTGAAGGTGGCGGTACATTATCCGGTGGTGAAAAGCAGCGGATCTCCATTGCCAGAGCGATGCTTAAGGATGCACCGATCATCATTCTGGATGAGGCGACCGCCAGCATTGATCCGGAAAATGAGCACCTGATCCAGAATGCGATCTCTGAGCTGACCAGGGGAAAGACCATCATTACGATCGCACATAGAATTGCAACGATCGAGCAGGCAGATCAGATCCTGGTCGTAGATGACGGAAGGATTGTACAGAGCGGTACGCATAAGGAGCTGATCGCCGAAGAAGGAAGATATCGGAACTTTATTGAGATTCGTCAGAAGGCGGAAGGCTGGAAGATTGCCTGATCCCGGAGCGTTTCTCTCTGGACAGCCCGCCGGTCATATGTGACTGGTCGGAATTGATAAATCTTGCCCGCTGGACAGCATCTTCACCATAACGGGAGCGGATGCTGTCGATAGCGGCATTTAATTTTGAAAGCTTTTCATTCTTTTCTGTATTAAATAAATCATATTGCTGCGTGTCTTCGCCGGAAATGTGACCGGTGGATACGCCCAGTTGCCGGATCGGCTCATGATTCCACATTTGTTCAAATAATCTGCAGGCAGCAGAGTATAAGACTTCCGTTACATTCGTCGCAGTTGGCAGCTGCATCTGATGAGATTGACGCTGGAAATTGTAATCTACGATGGTAACGGAAACCATGCTGACATAGGCGTGATCCATGCGGATACGGGTTCCGATGGTCTCGCAGAGCGAGAGCAGGAAGGTTTCGGCGGTCTCGACATCCGTAACATCATAAGAAATCGTGATGGAATTGCCATAGCTTTTGGCGGCACTCTTGTGATCGGTGACGATCTCCACATCTCGTCCGTTGGCATAGTTCCAGATCACTTCTCCGTGCTTCTTAAAATGACCGCGAAGGATCGTTACATCTGACTGGGCCAGATCGCCGATTGTATGGATGCCGAGATCGTGCAGCTTACGGCTGGTAGAGCGGCCGACAAAAAAGAGTTCATTGACAGACAGAGGCCACATTTTCTCCGGAACCTCCGCCGGGAATAAGGTATGAACCAGATCCGGCTTCTTAAAGTCAGAGGCCATTTTCGCCAGAAGACGGTTGCTCGATACTCCGATATTGACGGTGAATCCGAGCTCGGAGTGAATCTCATGTTTCAGACGTTCCGCAAAGGCAACCGGCTCCCCATACAGACGTGTGGTGCCGGTCATATCACAGAACGCTTCGTCAATGCTGTATTGCTCCACAACCGGAGCATAATGACGAAGGAGCTCCATAAATTGATTGGAGCTCCTTACATAAAGGGCATAATCAGGCGAAGCCACATAAAGCTCCGGACATTTCTTCCGGGCATTGACTAAAGGCTCGCCGGTACAGATGCCATATGATTTTGCTTTCATGGACTTAGCCAGAACGATGCCGTGCCGGTTCTCCTCACTTCCGCCGATGACAGCGGGGATGTCGCGGATATCCTGCGCATCGGGATCCTTCTTCAGCCGGTTAACAGCTTCCCAGGAGAGAAAGGCACTATTTACATCAACATGAAAAATAATAGGTTCTGGCATAATAAATCCTTAATAATAATTCTGATACTTGATACTATATCTTAAATCGTTTCAACCCGGATGGTATTGGTGTTACCGGATTTGCCATTGATCTGACCGCCGGTCAGGACAACGGTGTCACCGGGCTGTAAATGGAACAGATCCTTTGCCTGTGAAACCGCATGATAAAAGACAACCTCAATGGAGTTGAAGGCTTCGCTTAATACCGGAGTCACACCCCAGCTTAAATTCAGCTTTCTCCATGCCTGCTCGGAGGTGGTCATACCGATAATGTCTACCGGACAACGGAAACGGCTGACCATTCGAGCCGTAGTACCGGTCAGGGAGCTGACTACGATACATTTAGCCTTTACGTCAACGGCCATAGCACAGGTCGCATGAGAAACCGCATCAATGTTGTTGTGAATCTCGAACTCGGTTCCGTTAAACCAGTGCTGATAATCAATATGCTGTTCTGTATATTCCGCAATCTCAGCCATGTTCTTAACAGCCTCAACCGGATGCTTGCCGGCAGCCGTCTCGCCGGACAGCATGACAGCGGAGCTTCCGTCATAAACGGCATTGGCAACATCGGAGATCTCCGCTCTGGTCGGACGCGGATTCTGGATCATGGACTCTAACATCTCGGTTGCTGTGATCACGCGCTTGCCGAGCAGACGACACTTTTTAATTAAGTACTTCTGAATGGATGGAACCTCCATAAACGGAATCTCAACGCCCAGATCACCACGGGCGATCATGATACCGTTAGCCAGCTCGCAGATCTCGTCAATGTGATCGACACCGGAACGATTCTCAATCTTGGCGATCACATCAATATTGGCACCGCCGTTTGCATCCAGGAAATCACGCAGATCCTGCATGTCCTGCTTCGTGGAAACGAAAGAAGCGGCAACAAAATCCACATCATTCTGAATACCGAAAAGCAGATCATCCTTATCCTGCTCACTTAAGAAATCATGATCCAGTAACCGGTTCGGGAAGTTCATGCTCTTACGGTCGGATAACTCACCGCCGGATAATACGGTACAGACAGCATTGCTGCCTTTCAGCTGTTCTACACGGAAGATAACCAGACCGTTGTTGACCAGAATTGTATCACCGACCTTCAGATCATTGATCAGGTGGCTGTAGTTTACTGCGACCCTTGTCTCATCACCGACAATATCATCTGTAGTGAAGGTGAAAGTATCTCCTTCTTTTAAGGTGACCTTCTTATTTGCAAATGTTTTAATCCGGTATTCCGGGCCCTTGGTATCCAGCATGATCGCAATCGGAAGGTTTAATTTCTCACGTACCTTCTTAATCAAGTCGATCTTACTCTGATGCTCCTCATGCGTACCATGGGAGAAGTTCAAACGGGCTACATTCATGCCGGCATGGCACATTTTAATCAGAGTTTCCTCGTTTTCACATGCCGGACCGATCGTACAGATGATTTTTGTTTTACGCATAGTGGCTCTCCTTATGTCTTCATATATTATAATGGAACTTATTTTCGGTTTTATACTAACAAATATGGCGGTAGGATTCAAGGGGACGCAAGTAAAATAATGGTAAAGAAAGTGCAAGTTAGTGCCAGATCAGCAATCCTACGTGATAAAAAATAAATGCCAGTACAAGGGAGAACACCAGATAATAGATAACGGAAAGCGCGATCCATTTTTTTGAATGGTTTTCCCGGAAGGTTGCGGCAACGGTCATGGTACAAGGTACATTAAATACGATCGCCATGATAAAGCCCAATGCCTGTGCCTTTGTGATCACCTGTGGCAGCAGCTGCATCATGCCCTCGGACATGCCGTTTAATTTGGCATTAAACGCCGCATTGACAATATCTGTGTTGCTGTACAGGGCATTCAGAACACCGAGCAGGGATTCCTTTGTAAACATGGATGAAATATATGCCATAAACATTTGCCAGGTCATGCCAAAGGTGCTGGTTACCGGCTCGATTACCTGACCGATGATGGACAGAATGCTTCCATTATCAAACCAGTTATAGGAAAGAAGGTAAAAGACAATGGATACCAGTGTAATGACACGGAACGCACGGATAAAAATGTCCTTGGCTTTTACAAGGGTAACCCGGATAATGTGACTCCACTTTGGCTTGTGGTACGGCGGGAGCTCCATGATAATACCGCCCTTGTCCTCTTCGCTGATCAGCTGTTTCTTAAAGATGCGTGATACCAGAAAGAGAGAACCGATGGTGGTCAGGAACATCAGCAGAATGATCAGCACGGCACCGATCGGACCGTAGAAAACAGCCGCCAGCATCGGAGCCAGAGAAAGGGTAGAACCGCAGGGGATGCTCCAGACAAGGATCATGGTGAGGAATCGCTGTCCGGAATTATCAATGACCCGGCTGCCCGCAACACCGGCCATATTACAGCCCATGCTCATAAGCAGAGAGCAGATGCTCTTGCCCTGCAGACCGAGACGCTCCATTGCAGAGTTAAAGACTACGGAGATCCGTGCCATATATCCGACGTCTTCGATGATCGCGAATGCAAAGGTAACACCCAGCACAAAGCCGGCCATAGAAACGGTAAAGGCAAGGACATTTGGCAGAGCGACGTAAACCAGTTCAGCAAGCGGCTTCCATACATTCAGAGCGGTCATAAGCTGTTCCAGCGGGTGACTGATAGCGGCTGCCAGCCCAAAGGCAATGGACATGACCGGAGTGGCAACCAGCATTGCAACGACCAGTGTGGCAACAATGATCCCTAGAGCGATCCATTTACCGGAATGAGCCCCTAATGCCTTTCGGTCAAAGCGGTTTAAGGTCGCTTGGGTTCCGGTCTTGGTTACAGTACCGTCCAGAAGCCGGTCAATGTATTCGTATTTATGCTTTCCGGATGCCATGAGCCCGTCTGCTGTTTTTTCAAGTTCAAAGATGGCAGATTTCTCTTTGGAAAACAGAGGAGATTCTTCCTGCTGTGCCACCAGAGTATCGAAGGAAAGACGAGTGTCGGAAGTGTAGCTCCGGATAAAATCGTCGGCTGCAGGTATCCGGGCAGAGGAAACGGCATTGGCCAGAGTTTCCTTCAGGGCACCGTAGCGTTTGGCATCAGAGGCAACAAATCCAATCACCGGAATTCCCATTTTCCGGCTGAGCTTCTCAACATCAATCTGCAGTCCTTTCTGCTGTGCGACATCCATCAGATTTAAGATAAGGATGACCGGTGTGGAGATTCCGATAAAATCCGTATACATATAAAGGGAACGTTCCAGCTGGGAGCTATCGACCAGGATCGCAACCAGATCGGCGGCACCGGAACGGATATAATCCGAAGTAATCCGCTCCTCATTGGACTCGGCGGATAAGCTGTAGCTGCCGGGCAGATCAATAACATCATATTCTATTTTATTATATGTAAAGCTGCCGGTCTTGCGCTCGACGGTCTTGCCGGGCCAGTTGCCGATATGCTGGTGTGAGCCGGTAAGACCATTGAATACGCTGGACTTTCCGGAGTTTGGCTGACCGAGCAGTGCGATTGTTTTTTTCATTCCCGATTTCCTCCTTTGATCTCAATTTTATTGCAATCCTTTTTGCTCAGGGCAACAATGGAATCGCGACAGTAAAATAAAACAGGCTGTCCCTTCAGATTCTGGATCACTTGTACCGGGCTGCCCTCTACAATCCCGATACCAATGAATCTGGATAGCAGATGGTGACTGCCATTGACAGAACTGACATATCCGGTATAGCCGGCATTGGCTTCAGATAATTTCATAATAGATCCTCCTTATTCTTATGTAGTGATAACTAACCGGAATTAGTTTAGTATGAACCTGTAAATATATCTATATCCAAGTCGGTAAAAAAGGTCTGTTTAGCCACGCATTTAAATGACGTTTGCTTTTTCAAAATGCAGAAATTATAATAAATATATGGAATACAGGAGAAGAAAAAACATGAAAAAAGATGATTTTGCAAAAAGTATACAGGAATTTATGGAGGGCAGAAGAAATCTGGCAAAACTCTCGCAGGAGCTGCCGGACGGGTATATGGAGCTGACGGCCTGCTATGTTCTTCCGGGAATCTTTCTGGCATGCAACGATGTCCATGCGAAGACTGTTCCATGTAATAAGGAAAATATGCCGGAGGAATTGCTGCTCATAAATTATTGTATGCAGGGCAGATGTGAGTTTAAGGTAGATGAGGACGGCTATAATTATGTGGATAATAACATGATGAATATTACAACGCAGATGGCACAGGATTATTTCTATTATCCGTCCTCGTACTATGTGGGATATGAGATCTATGTGCTGCCGGTAATGTTTACGGAGGAGACCGAAAAGGCACTGGAGCTGTTTGATATAGAGATAGAGGCAATGCGCCGGACCTATGAGCGTGGAGCGGCATTTTATGCTTCGGACGCCATGCTGAAGCTTTGGAATCATATAGCAGAAGCGATGAATGCCGGAAATACAGGACAGCTTCGGCTGGATGTGCTTCAGATACTGAAATATTTTCAGGACTATCAGCCGCTGACACCGGTCAATACCATGTATTTGTCGAAGGCACAGACGATGCTTGCGAAGCGGGCACAGGCAATGTTGGTGGAGGATCTGAGCAGACATCTGCCGGTGAAGCTGGTGGCAGAGCAGCTTAGCGTGAGTGAAACCAGTCTGAAACGGTACTTCCGTTTCGTATACGGGGCAAATATATCAACCTATATGAATGAGGTGCGGATGAAGCATGCAGCCGGACTTCTGGCAGAAACGGGGTTCAGTATTTCTGACATAGCAAAGGCATGCGGCTATGTAAATCAGGGACGGTTTGCCCGGGTATTCCGGGAATATTATGGAATGAAGCCATTGGATTATCGGAGAATGAACCGGTAAATCAAGGAAATTTATCAGTTACCGGCTTGCTTTTCGCAGATCCGTATGTTATAAAGTAAACAGCGTTTACCAAATAGAAAGCATGAAGTATAAAACAGGATTGGGGTGAGTACGATTCGCGAGAGTACAGTAGAAACCAGAAAGCTTATATTGAAAAGTGCGGAGGAAATCTTTCTGGAATGCGGATATCAGGAGGCATCCATGCGTAAGATCGCAGCCAAAGCCGGGATCACACCGGGTGCCATTTACAAGCATTTTTCAAATAAAGAGGAAATGTTCGGTGAGATTTTTGCCGACTGCGGAAATAAGCTGATGAGTCTTACGGAGTCCATGATACATGTGGATTTTGCGGCAATGAGTGATGAACAGCTCCTGCAGGTGTGGCAGTCCCGGGTATCGGTACGTACCTTCCATATGCTGGAAGGAGATATGCGGTTATTTCATATGCTTTTAAACTATGATTCGGGTGGCTATATGGAGCGGTTCCGAAAGGTTTATATTGACCGGAGTGCAGGATTTGCGGTCCGGTATTATGACGAGTTATATAAGCGGGGACTGGTAGCCAGACAGCCTCGACCGGAGACGATTTATATGCTGTCAATGGCGGAATTTACAATGATCTGTGAAATGATCGCGGATGATTCCTGCAAGGAAGGGATCACACCGGAAATGGAGCAGGCGTTTCAGGAGGCTATGGATGTTCTGATGTATGGACTGGAGGCCGGGCTTGGATTTGTGAAAAGGAGGCAATAATCTGGATTTCCCGGATACGATCGAGGTACGGGGGCAGCTGCTGGGAAAGCGGGAGCGTGTTTTTTGCGTCCGGAGTATTTTATTATTTCAAGACCGTTGAGGTGCAGAAGTTATTTACGGCCAGGTCATAGAAATCTGCTTTGCATAGGAATATAGTGCCGATCGAAGGACCGTACGAAGAAGATAAAAGAAACAGACACTGGGAACAGACGACAGGAAGGTAAGGAGATAGAAATGAAAGCATCAATTCAGGAATGGATGACAGGCTATATTTATCGAAGTGCCTGCAAACCATATTTAAAAGAAAAGGGTGTAACCGGAGAGACCATCCGGAAGATCCGGAAAGAGTATAAGGCGATACGACAGCGGGCGAAAGGCATCGGAGCGAAAAATATGACCGGGGCATATGCGATGGGAATTTATTTTATTGCACTGAATCGCAAGAGCGGGCTCTCCGAGGAGGAGAACTATGAGGTGTTCTACAATGCGATCGCACATTCTGCGATTATGAAGAAATCACTGGGAGACGGTGATTCTTACCTGGATGAGAAACGGCTGCCGGGACGGCTGAAATGGGCGGAGGAGAGCCGGAAACGGTTGTTTGAAAATGACTGGGTTGTGGATGTGCTTCCGGGAAACGGAGACTATGATCTCGGATACGACTATCATGAGTGCGGAGTAGTGAAGCTCTGCCGGGATGAAGGATGTCCGGAGCTGGCCAAGTATATATGCAGATTTGATTACCTGCTGGCAGATATCATGGGCATGGAGCTGAAACGGACGGGGACACTTGCAGAGGGGGCGGACAAGTGTGATTTCCGGTATAGCAGAAAGCATTAGAAGAGTTCACAAAATTTTCACAAAAAATTAGCACTCAACACTTGACATTGCTAATAATAGGTGTTATATTACAACTAGAACAAAGGAAAGGGGATAAAAAGAATAGAACATGATCCCGATATTCCAATGTTGATATTGAAACTCAACACCTCAGATTTCTCTGATCGTGCTAATAAGTTATATGGTTTGTGAACCGGAGGTTCACAGTTGAAAGGAGTAATGACTTATGTTACCTAGTATTTTTGGAGAAAGCTTATTTGATGACTGGATGGATTTTCCATTCGAAAAGGATTTTGAAAAAGAGTTCTTCCCATCGAAGAATCCATTGTATGGTAAGCATGCAAAGAACATGATGAAGACCGATGTGAAAGAGTTGGATGATCATTTTGAAGTAGATATTGACCTGCCGGGCTTTAAGAAGGATGAAGTCAGTGCTCAGTTGAAAGATGGTTACCTGACAATTTCAGCTACTAAGGGTCTGGATAAGGATGAGAAAGATAAGAAGACCGGTAAGTATATCCGTCAGGAACGGTATGCCGGCAGTATGAGCCGTAGCTTCTATGTTGGCGAAGATATTTCACAGGATGAGATCAAGGCCAAATATGAAAACGGTATCCTGCAGTTGACTATCCCGAAGAAGGAAGAGAAGCCTGCAGTCGAAGAAAAGAGCTACATTGCAATTGAATAATTGCCGGTTTGACAATTAGGATTGAAATGACATAAAAGAGATCTCAGAAAGGAAGTAATGACAATGTCAGATAAGAATCCAAAACATCCATTGAAGAAAAAGAAGGTACATGAGAAGATGTGCGTTGCAAATCATTCAGAGGAAGAGATGCAGCCGAAGTCAAAGAAGCATGTATACAACTAGCGGATGGATAGACAGTCAACAGATAAACAGAAGCCCCGGAGAGCGTAAAAGCTTTCCGGGGCTTTTGTTAATTATCCCACTGTTGTAAGGTACTGACAAGTACAGGGACAATCTGTTTCTTTCTGGATACGACACCCGGCAGGTGACAGAGATTGCCCTCAGGCTCGGTCCGGAATGCTTCCCGGACCAGCTGCTCGGATTGTTCTCCGTAGAACAACATATCGGAAGATTCTTCTAAGATATTAGTCATGACAAAGAATATCATGTCGCACTTCGTAGACAGATAAGAATCCTTCAGGAACTGATGGATCGTTTTCTGTAAATGCTTAAGCTCCTTCTGGTTCATGGAGCTGATCTGCGCAACTCCGAAAGCAGTATCGCCCACCTGAAAGGTCTTGAAATCCTGATAGAAGATCTCCTCCGGTGTTTTACCCACCAGATCACTGCCGGCAGCAAACATCTCCATGGCATAAGACTCGATGTCAATATCAGCGAGCTTTGACAGGGCTCTGGCTGCCGACTCGTCCATGGATGTACAGGTAGGAGAACGGAACATCAGAGTATCCGACAGGATGGCGGAGCAGAGCAGACCGGCGATTTGTTTCGGCGGAGTAACACCCTGTTCCTGATACATCTGATATATGATCGTTCCGGTACAACCGACCGGCTGATTGCGGAAATAAACCGGATTAATGGTTTCTAAGGAACCGATCCTGTGGTGGTCGATGATCTCCATGATCTCTGCATTTTCGATGCCGTTAACGGCCTGGGATCGTTCGTTGTGATCAACCAGGATCACCTGTTTCCGGCGCATAGCCAGTAAGTTCCGTCTGGAAACCATACCGTAATAGTTTCCCACATCATCGGTGATCGGGAAATCACGATGACGGAGCTTGGACATGATCTCCTTGGCGCTGTCCAGCGAGTCATCCAGCTGGAAGGTCACCAGATTGGAATGACGCATGAAATATTTGATCGGAATACACTGGTTGATCATGCGGGCAGCAGAATAGGTATCCAGATAGGTTGTAATGATGGAGCACTGACGCTCCTCTGCCATGCGGATGATCTCCGGAGAGACCTTGGCATTCAGACAGATGATCAGGCAGGAAGCTCCATGCTCAATGGCTTCGCTCTGGATGTCTTCCCGGTCTGCAACGATGACGATATCATCTTCTTCCACGCTGGCTTCTATGATATCCAGATTCGCGGCTCCGATCATAACTTTTCCATTAATGATCCGGGCATGAGGGTTACCGCAGATCAGGGTACCCTCCAGTACCTCGATCAGGTTGCTGAGTGGTGTCCGGGCAAGTCCCAGGATATGATTATCCAGCACTTCCATATAGGAACGGGCGATATCATTGATCGTGATCAGCCCCTCCAGCTTATTAGTGCCCTGTGTGATCGGCAGTGTGACAACATCCAGCTCCCGCATGAGCAGCCAGGCATTCCGGATGGAAATCGTATCCGGTACACCCTTCGTCTCGCGGAAATCAATATCCCGCATCTGGACATCTACATTCTCCAGATATTCCGGTGCATCCACATGGAAATAGTCCAGGACAAATGTAGTTTCATTATTAATATTACCGGCACGGCGTGGTACATAATGACCGGGATGTTCGATATTCTTTAAATAGGCATATGCAATCGCAGAACAAATGGAATCCGTATCCGGATTTCTATGTCCGATTACATAAATCTTTCTCTGTTCCATACTTCTCCTCTCTCCCGGATCACCGGGCAGGTATTGCGATAGTTAGGTTCAGTATACATGATTTTAGAATGATTTCCAATTAAAAAAGAGTAAAATGGCAGACCGGCCGGCGGAGATCAGGATTTAGGCTTTTTCCAGACAAGCGTGATTCCGTACAGAATGATGATCACACCGCAGAAAACGAAAAACAGACTGACACCTAAAACACCGAAAAAGATTCTGAGACCGGCATATTCCCCGGGATGTCCGATCGTATAAATGGTCAGGGCACCGCCCGGCATTGGCAATGGTTGTGGCAGCCGCAGACTTCTGCTTCTTTTCTAAAGAAGGATCCTCCGTGGATGCGGATTCCGGAACGGGAATCTCCGAGTAGGAAGACGCAGTATGCTCTGCATCTGACTCTTCAGAATGATAGGAAAACGGATTATTTGACTGAGATTCCATTAGACCACCCTTTCTGATTGGTTTCGTGAATACGATACATAATACAATTTTATAAAAATAATCGGATAAAAGCAAGAAGATGTGCAATGGTAGTTTGAAAAACATATGATTGACATTAGTACGGTAGACCGATATAATGTAAAAAGGAGGGATTGCGATGATAGTTAATGATTTACTTGAAAAAGAAAATATGTCGAGATATCGTTTAAGCAAGGAGAGCGGAGTTGCGATGACGACAATTACTGATATTTGTAATGGAAAAGCTGCCCTTGATAAGTGCGAGGCCGGAACCTTGTATAAGATTGCAAAGGTTCTTGGCGTGACGGTTGATTTAATGTTAGAGAATAATCGTGTAGAAAAAACAGATTGCAGATGCTCCTTTGAGACTTTTAAAAGTAATACCTGTCATCATGTAAAGGATATGGGCGATATCGATTTTATTATCGAAACATTGGAGGCGGATGAAATACGTAAACTTTATGAACGGAGATGGTACAGAGAAGCATTGTATCTGCTGGCAATGGTTGACTATTTGTCCAGACTGAACAAGTTGCCTCTTTGTACAAATTATAACGATATTCGGTCTCAGAAGCTTGAGAAACCATGCTTTCCGGCAGGGATTGTTGTATCGTATGCAGCAACCGGCGATGAAAGTATAAAAGAAAAGGCACTCGCAGATGCCATCCCTGAATTCATGCGTTTTAATATTGTGGAGAGTGAGGTGCGAAATGTCTGTTGATAAGCCTTTTACAAAAGAAAATTTGGATTCCTATTTAAAGGAGCTGGCAAAGGAATTTCGTAAAAGAAACGGTGTCAGGATACCGGCAGAGATTATTTTGATTGGTGGTGCATCTATTCTTATAAATTATGACTTCAGAGAAATGACCTATGATATGGATGCAATTATCAAGTCATCAGGGGCAATGAAGGATGCGATTAATATAGTAGGTGATAGACTGGGGCTTCCGGTTGGATGGTTAAATACTGACTTTGTTAACACTAAGTCATATACACCCAGATTGGCGGAATATTCAAAGTATTATAAGACCTTTGCAAATGTTTTACAGATCAGAACGGTATCAGCAGAATATCTTATAGCAATGAAACTTATGGCAGGCCGACAATATAAGAATGATTTATCGGATATTATAGGTGTGCTGATTGCACAGGAGGACCGGAATGAAGCTTTGGATTTTGCAACCATTCAAAAGGCAATAATTGATTTATATGATTCTTATGATAAGATACCGGAGAATTCCAGAGTTTTTATTGAAGCGGTTTATAAGAAAGAAGATCTGCATGCATTTTATAAGCAGTGCAGAGAGCTTGAACAGGAAAACAGGGATGTTTTGGTTGGATTCCAGGAAAATTATCCGAATGTACTGAATGGTGACAATCTTGCAGATATTCTGAATGTAGCAAGGGCGAAAAGAAATCAATAAAAGGAGGCCATAAGATGGCAGCAGCAAAGGAAGAGAATCGGGAGCTGGCAGAGGCTCCCATTACGGGACTGTTACTCAAGCTGGCGATTCCAACAGTGATCGCACAGCTGGTTAATTTACTATATAACATGGTGGATCGGATCTATGTCGGACGGATTCCGGAGGTGGGTACCGAGGCACTGGCGGGGCTGGGAGTTACGTTCCCGATCGTAATGCTGGTATCTGCGGCATCGGCGCTGTCCGGTATGGGAGGTGCATCACGGGCAGCCATCGCAATGGGGAAAGGAGAGCATGAGAAAGCAGAGAAATATCTGGGGAATGCGACGCTTGTGCTGATTCTTCTTGCAGTAGTCATGACGGTGGTATTTCAGTTTACAAAGGACCCAATCCTGCTGGCATTCGGTGCCAGTGAGGTGACGCTTCCGTATGCCAGCAGTTATCTTGGCATCTATCTGTTTGGTACGATATTTGTGCAGATCTCACTGGGATTAAATATGTTTATCACCAATCAGGGCTTTGCCAGAACCAGTATGGCAACGGTGTGTATCGGAGCCGTTCTAAATATTATTTTGGATCCGGTATTTATCTTCGGGTTCCGGATGGGGGTGCAGGGTGCGGCACTGGCAACCGTGATCAGTCAGGCCGTTTCTGCAATCTGGGTACTGCGGTTCCTGACCGGGAAGAAGTCGATCCTGAAAATAAAACCGGCGTATATGAAGCCGGAGGGCAGGATCATCGGCTCTATGCTGGCGCTCGGAGTCTCGCCGTTTATCATGCAGTCTACCGAGAGTCTGATCCAGCTTATTTTTAATACCGGAATGCAGAAATACGGCAATGATACCTATGTGGCGGTGATGTCGATCCTGTTCAGCATTATGCAGATCGTATGGCTGCCGATTCAGGGTTTTGCACAGGGAGCGCAGCCGATCGTCAGCTATAACTACGGTGCGGGAAATATGGACCGGGTAAAGAAATGCTTCCGGATGCTGTTTATTATTTGTATCAGCTTTTCTGTGGGAATCGTGGTATTGATCGAGCTGCTGCCGCAGATGTTTATTGGGATCTTTACGCCGGATCAGGCGGTCATCACACTTGGAACACCGGCATTGCGGGTGTTTATGCTGGGTATGAGCCTGATGGGGGCACAGTGTGCCTGCCAGCAGACATTTCTGGCACTGGGAGAATCGCTGATTTCCATGTTTCTGGCACTGCTTCGGAAGGTGATCCTGCTGGCGCCGCTGGCACTGTTGCTGCCGGTCCTGACAGGCTGGGGTGTATGGGGACTTTTTATTGCAGAACCGGTCAGTGATGTCCTGGCAGTCTGCACGACAGTGACCCTGTTTGCCGTCCGGAGCCGGAAGCTTCTGAAACCGGGAAAATAAATGCTTGCACATAGAGAAAAAATGTGATATTTTGAACCCGAGTGGTATTCTTACTTATATGTAGAAATCACATCGGGATAATGTGTCATCACGAGCGGCATAGAAGTGCTGTCTGTCCGGGAATGCCGGACGGCTGGCAGACGAATGAGAAAGAGGTGATGACATGGATATAGGAATCATAGGTGCCGGTAAGGTGGGCTGTTCCATGGGAAAATATGTGAAACAGCACGGGTTTCCGGTAGCAGGATACTATAGCAAAACGAAGCAGAGTGCGGAAGAAGCGGCGACGTTTACCCGTACGGAGTGCTTTGAAGATTTAACAGATATTATTTTGGCAAGTGATACCCTGTGGATCACGACACCGGATGACAGCATCCGGGACGTGTGGGATTGCATTGCAAGATACGACATTCAAGACTATATAATCTGTCACTTTAGTGGCTCATTATCTTCCGATGTATTTTCCGGGATTGAAAAGAAGAAGGCACATCCCTGTTCGATTCATCCGATTTACGCATTCAGCGACAAGAATACTTCCTACGAAAAATTAAATGAAGTGCATTTTACCATTGAGGGCGATGATTATGCGGTGGAGCATATGACAGAGCTTCTGGAGAGTATGGGTAATGTTGTGACCCGGATCCAACCGCAGAAAAAGACGCTATACCACAGTGCGGCCTCGCTGGTCAGCAATCATGTTCTGGGTGTTATAGATGCCGGAATGCATCTGCTGGAGGAATGCGGATTCACGACCGATGAGGCGTATGAGGCAATGACACCACTGATCCTGAACAATGTGCAGGCAGCCTGCGAGAAGGGATGCCGGGAGGCATTGACAGGACCGGTAGAGCGCAATGATGTAGAGACCGTGGATCATCATTTGTCGGTGTTAAGCGGCACGGCGAAAGACATTTATTTAAGCGTAGGAAACGAGCTTGTGATCATGGCGAAGGAGAAGCATCCGGAGCGGGATTACAGCCGCATGGAGCTGAGGTTCCGGTAATTATAAAAAGAAAGGTAATAAGCGAAGCAAGGCATTCACTTGAAAGTTAGGTGACAATATGAAAAATACAGTAGTAACATTTCAGAAGGCGAAACAGGAAGGCAGAAAGATTTCCATGCTGACAGCATATGATTATTCTACGGCAAAGCTGGAGGATGAGGCCGGTATTCAGGGAATTCTGGTCGGTGACTCACTGGGAAATGTGGTATTAGGATATGAGGACACGATTGCGGTTACCATGGAGGATATGATCCATCACGGAGCAGCGGTTGCCAGAGGTGCGAAGAATGCGCTGGTAGTAGTCGATATGCCGTTCATGTCCTATCAGGTATCGGTAGAAGAGGCAGTCCGGAATGCAGGACGTTTGATGAAGGAAGGACATGCAGGAGCCGTGAAGCTGGAAGGCGGCGAGAGCGTATGTCCGCAGATCCGGGCAATCGTAAATGCCGGAATCCCGGTCATGGCACATCTGGGACTGACCCCGCAGTCGATTCATGCGTTTGGCGGCTTTAAGGTACAGGGCAAGACCGAGGCGGCAGCAAAGAAGCTGTTAGAGGATGCACATAAGGTACAGGAGGCAGGTGCTTTTGCATTGACATTAGAGGCTGTACCAAGTAAACTGGCAGCGATGGTAACCGAGCAGTTAGACATTCCGACGATCGGAATCGGTGCCGGCAACGGCTGTGACGGACAGATTCTGGTATATCAGGATATGCTTGGCATGTTCTCTGATTTCACACCGAAGTTTGTAAAACGGTATGCGAATGTAGGCGAGGTCATGAAGGACGCATTCCGCGGCTACATCAATGAAGTGGAGTCCGGTGCATTCCCGTCAAAGGAGAATGAATATGCCGTAGATGACAGTGTGATCGAGAAGCTATATTAAATAGTAATGGATTGCGATAATACGAATAAGAAAAGAGGAAATGATCATGAAAATCGTACAGACAGTGGAAGAAGTAAGAGCACAGGTAAAGGAGTGGCGTCAGGCAGGCCTGACAGTTGGTCTGGTGCCAACGATGGGATATCTTCATGAGGGACATAAGAGCCTGATCGATCGTGCAGTAAAAGAAAACGACCGGGTTGTGGTCAGTGTATTTGTAAATCCGATGCAGTTCGGACCGACCGAGGATCTGGCCAGCTATCCGAGAGATCTGGACCGGGATGCGGCACTTTGTGAGGGTGCAGGCGCAGCACTCATCTTCCATCCGGAACCGGAGAATATGTACTCCCCGGATTTCTCAAGCTTCATTGATATGAACACGCTGACCAAGGGACTGTGTGGCAAGACCCGTCCGATTCATTTCCGTGGTGTATGTACGGTAGTTGGAAAGTTATTCAATATCGTACAGCCGGATAAGGCTTATTTCGGACAGAAGGATGCACAGCAGCTGGCAGTGATCCGCCATATGGTAAATGACCTGAACTTCAACCTGGAAGTGGTTGGATGTCCGATCATCCGGGAAGAGGACGGATTGGCTAAGAGCTCCAGAAATACGTATCTGAGTCCGGAAGAGAGACAGGCAGCCCTGATCCTGTCAAAGAGCTTAAATCGTGGACAGGATCTGATCGAGGCCGGTGAGAAGGATGCGGCAGTCATCAAGAAGGCAATCACAGAGATGATCGAGACAGAGCCTTTGGCTAAGATAGATTATGTAGAACTGGTAGACTGGAATACCTTGGAGCCGGTTGAGAAGATCGAGGGACCGGTCTTAAATGCAATTGCAGTATACATTGGTAAGACCAGACTGATTGATAATCACATTTACGAAGGAGTATAAGACCATGACGATCACAATGTTAAAGGCGAAGATTCACCGGGCGGTTGTAGTGCAGGCGGAGTTGAATTACGTGGGTAGTATCACGATTGATTCTGCACTGATGGAGGCTGCCGGGATTCTGGAATATGAGAAGGTACAGATTGCAGATGTGGAGAGCGGAACCCGGTTTGAGACCTATGTCATTGCGGGTGAGGCCGGATCCGGCATGATCTGCTTAAATGGTGCGGCGGCACGTCAGGTACAGGTCGGAGATCATGTCATCATCATGGCCTATGCGGATATGACGCCGGAGGAAGCGAAAAAGGCAATGCCACAGGTGGTATTTGTGGATGAACAGAACCAGATCAAACGAATTGCACATTATGAAAAACACGGGGAGCTTTGCTAGGCTCCCCGCCTTGCGTAGTAAGAGAAGTGTAGTAAGAGAATTGTAATAAAGAACATCTAGCCATGCAGGCGTAAAAATGTTAAAATAGAGACTGAGTTATCAGACGATTTCACAATTACAGCAATAGAAGCAGGAGGAATTCCATGTTAACAGGAAAGACAGTTGTTCTGGGTGTGACCGGAAGCATTGCGGCATACAAGATGGCGAATCTGACCAGTATGCTGGTGAAGCAGCATGCAGATGTCTACGTGCTGATGACAAAGAATGCAACGAATTTCATTCATCCGATCACATTTGAAACGTTAACCAATCATAAAACTCTGGTGGATACGTTTGACCGGAACTTTAATTATAATATTGAGCATGTGTCGCTGGCGAAGAAGGCGGACATTGTTCTGGTGGCACCGGCATCGGCCAATGTCATCGGCAAGATTGCCAATGGAATCGCAGACGATATGCTGACAACGACCGTGATGGCATGCAAATGCAAGAAGCTGATCGCACCGGCAATGAATACGCAGATGTTTGAGAATCCGATCGTGCAGGACAATCTAAAGAAACTGGAGCATTACGGTATGACTGTGATCCAGCCGGCGGTTGGGCTGCTGGCATGTAAGGATGTGGGAGCCGGGAAGCTGCCATCCGAAGAGGAGCTGATGGATTACATCCTGCAGGAGATCCGGTTTGAGAAGGATCTGGTAGGGAAGAAGCTTCTGATCACAGCGGGACCGACCGTGGAAAGCATTGATCCGGTTCGGTTTATCAGCAATCATTCCACCGGAAAGATGGGCTATGCATTGGCTCGCGTGGCAGCAGAGCGTGGGGCGGATGTGACATTGATCTCCGGTCCGGTGAATCTGCAGGCGCCGCGGTTTGTGAAGCTGGTGCCGGTAGTCAGTGCACAGGATATGTTTGAGGCGGTAAAGGCACATAGTGCAGAGGCAGATATCATTATTAAGGCTGCCGCAGTTGCGGATTATACACCGGAAGTAGTGGCAGATGAGAAGATTAAGAAGTCGGACGGAGAAGCAGAGCTGAAATTAAAGCGTACGACAGACATTCTGAAATGGCTGGGCGAGAACCGTGTTGCCGGGAAGAAGCAGTTTCTGTGCGGGTTCTCCATGGAGACAGAGCATATGGTTGAGAATTCCAGAGCGAAGCTTGAGAAGAAGAATCTGGACATGATCGTAGCGAATAATCTGAAGGTTCCGGGTGCGGGCTTTGGTGTGGATACCAACGTGGTAACCCTGATCACGAGATCGGAGACGAAGGAGCTGCCACAGATGAGTAAAGAAGAGGTGGCAGATGGGATCCTGGATGAGATTTTAAGACTTCAGATGCAGGAGAACTGAGCGATATAGATAGATGAGCAAAGGCATACTTGCAGGAGAATCGATAGAAAAGGGGTGATACAATGCGCCTTGGAGCATTAGAGGCAGGTGGCACGAAGATGGTATGTGCCATCGGTGATGAGAAGGGCACGATTTATGAGCAGGCTTCGATTCCGACGACAACACCGGAGGAAACGATGCCGCAGATCATAGAGTATTTCCGGACGCATGGATATGCAGACAGACAGCAGTTGGACGGAATCGGAGTCGCAGCTTTTGGACCGGTGGATGTAAAGCCGGCATCTGCGACTTACGGAAGGATTCTGGATAGTTCAAAACTGGCATGGCGGCAGTATCCGATTTTGAATGTGTTGCAGGATGCATTTCCGATACCGATGGGGCTGGACACGGATGTGAATGGTTCCTGTCTGGGGGAAGTGACCTATGGGGCCGGCAGAGGACTGGACAGCGTGGTATATATAACGGTAGGAACCGGTATCGGTGCCGGAATCTACATGGATGGAAGACTGGTTCACGGGATGCTCCATCCGGAGGCAGGGCATATGCTGATCGCTCCGGTCAAGGGAGATGAAGCACATTGTGTCTGTCCATATCATACGCATTGTCTGGAGGGACTGGCAGCAGGCCCATCGATCGAGAAACGCTGGGGTAAGAAGGCAGCGGAGCTGGCAGACTGTCCGGAGGTATGGGAGCTTGAGAGCACCTATCTGGCACAGGCGATCACGAATCTGATCATGGTGGTATCGCCACAGAGATTTATTCTGGGTGGCGGCGTTATGCACCAGCAGCAGTTATTTCCGCTGATTCGCCGGAAGGTAGTTGAGAATGTAAACGGATACATCCGGACACCGGAGATGGCAGATATGGATACTTATATCGTGCCGGCCGGCGGGAAGGATGATCAGGGAATATTAGGTGCCCTGCGTCTGGCGCAGATGGCAGTGGAACAAAGATAAGGAGAACAGATATGACACCAATATTTTTAAAGCCGGTATTTAAGGAAATGATCTGGGGCGGTAACCGCCTCGGTACAGATTTTGGCTATGAGATTCCGGGAGATGACACCGGAGAATGCTGGGCGATCAGTGCGCATCCGAACGGAGACTGCGAGATCGCAGGCGGAGAGTATGCAGGGATGCATTTAAGCGAGCTGTGGGCGAACCACAGAGAGCTGTTCGGCAATGTGGAAGGGGACCGGTTCCCATTATTGATCAAATTAATTGATGCGAAGGCTGATTTAAGTATCCAGGTACATCCGAACGATGCTTATGCGAAAGAGCACGAGAACGGTTCTCTGGGTAAGACCGAGTGCTGGTACATCGTAGACTGTGATAAGGATGCGCAGATTGTGATCGGACATCATGCGAAAAATCACGAGGAAGTAAAGGAAATGATCTTAAACAAGCGTTGGAATGATTTTATCCGTGTGATCCCAATCAAAAAGGGTGATTTCTTCCAGATCAATCCGGGAACCCTGCATGCGATCAAGGGCGGCACTCTGATCCTGGAGACCCAGCAGAACAGTGATATCACATACCGGGTATATGATTATGACCGGTTAAGTAACGGGAAACCGAGAGAGCTTCATGTAGAGAAGAGTATTGATGTGATCGAAGCACCGTTTGTTCCGTATGAGGTATCTGCGAATAAAGAGACCGGTGCAGGTTATGAGAAACAGAACCTGATCACCTGTGATTTCTATGCAGTAAACAAGATCGACATTGACGGAACCGCAGATTTCACACAGGATAAACCATTTTTGGATGTGAGCGTTCTGGAGGGTGAGGGTAAGATCGATGGGATCGCAATTAAGAAAGGCGATCATTTTATTCTGCCGGCAAGCTACGGAGATTATGCATTGAGCGGCAAAATGATGCTGATTACCTCAAGTTTATAAGAATAAACAGCAGAAGTGCAATCAGAATAGAATCAGGATCAGGTGTATGAAGGAGAGACACGATGATTTATGAGTTTGGTCAGGAGCTCCGGGAGGTATCCATTGCAGACATTGATGAGAATCATCTGACTGCGGGATATCTGAGTATCGAGGCATTGAAAGCATCCTATAAGACATTCGGGTTTTCGGAGTATAATCTGCAGGAATGTACGACGGAAACCGTGAACTTCCGGAGTAGTATGGATGTATATGAGAATTATAGTTTCGGTATTTTAAATATTATTAATGTAAATGATGTATATGGTCCACGGGATCGGATCGGGTTCTTTGTGAAGAAGAATCTGTTCCTGATCGTGGATATCCGGGATGCGGATAATTCGACCAAAGAGATTTTCCGGTCGGCCGTGGAACGGTTCCAGCCGGATAAGATGACACTGGAAAAGCTGATCTACGGATTTTTTGACCGGCTGCTTTACACAGACAGCAAGGACTTGGAGGAAAAAGAGTTCCGTATTGAGGAAATGGAGGAAGAGATTCATGAAGGAGCGATTGACCGGAAGTACATCGGCTCCATTCTGGCACTGAAAAAAGAAGTGACGATTCTCCGGAATTATTATGAGCAGCTGATCGAAGTCGGAGAAAATCTGGCAGAGGATGAGAATAATCTGTTTCCGGTAGATGAGCTTCGGTACTTTAAGATGTTTACCGGCAAGGTGGAACGGCTGAGTAACAATTGTCAGATGTTAAAAGAGAATCTGGTGCAGGTGCGAGAGGCATATTCCTCCTCCCTGGATTACAGTATTAACAGTGTAATGAAGCTTTTTACCGTAGTGACGACGATTTTCATGCCGCTGACGCTGATCACCGGCTGGTATGGCATGAATTTCACCAATATGCCGGAGCTGGCATGGCGGTACGGATATTTGTTTGTAGTGATATTAAGTGTTACGGTTGTAGCAGTCTGCTTCTGGGTATTTAAGAAGAAGCATCTGCTATGATACAGGGCTCCGGATTCCCGATAGAATCCCGTGAGGAGCAACAGAAATAAAGTCAGAAAGGGTTTTGAACATGCGATTCAGACCATGTATTGATATTCATAACGGAAAAGTGAAACAGATCGTAGGCGGAAGTTTGGCAGATAAGAACAATCAGGCTGTTGAGAACTTTGTTTCGGAGCAGGACGCAGGCTTCTATGCGAGGTTGTACCGGACGAACGGATTAAAGGGTGGACATATCATTCTTCTGAATCCGGCAGGCTCGGAATATTATGCAGCAGATGTAGAGCAGGCGAAGCAGGCACTGCGGGAGTATGCCTTCATCAGCGCGGTGCCCGCCGGTGCCCTGGCCGAGACCGACGAGGAAAAGGCCGGGCTGGACCCGAAGGCGGACACGGTGCTCATTCAGGGCGTGGCAGACCTGGTGCTGGTGTTTGAGGACCATGTGGAAATCGTGGACTACAAGACCGACCACAACAAAACCGCCGACGAGCTGCTGCGGGCCTATGCGGCCCAGCTGCGGCTATACGCCCGGGCCATCGGCCTGCGCCTTGCGCCCACCCCCGTCACCCGCTGCACCCTGTACAGCTTTGCACTGGGCAGAGAGGTGGGTGTGCCCCTGCGGGGTATGTGAAAACTTTTTTGCGCCCTGCGGGCAAAAAATGCTTGACAGAGGCCCAAACGGGTGGTATAGTAAACAGGTAAAGAAAGCAGCACCCGGCCTTCTGGCCGTGCTCGCCTTGCGGCCAAAGAGGCCCGGGCCATACAGTAAACAACGCGCAAGCGTCTGTTTTTGATGTGTGTCAGAGCGCGGCCCGGTAAAACGGGCCGCGCTTTTATCGTTTGCCGCACAGCAAAATAAATTTTGGGTTGGAGGTGTATCCCCATCGCTACGAACAATGGCAAGAAGGAACTGGACATCAATGGTGCGATCCGGGACCGTGAGGTTCGTCTGATCGGCGCCGACGGCAGCCAGCTGGGTGTGATGAGCGCCCGTGAGGCTCAGCGTCTGGCCGATGAGAAGAATCTGGACCTGGTGAAGATCGCTCCTCAGGCGGTGCCGCCCGTGTGCAAGATCCTGGATTACGGCAAGTATCGCTTTGAGCAGCAGAAACGGGAAAAGGAAGCCAAGAAGAACCAGAAAGTGGTTGAAATCAAGGAGATCCGCCTGTCGCTGAACATCGACACCAACGATTTCAACACCAAGGTGAACCAGGCTGCCAAGTTCATCAAGGCGGGGCATAAGCTCAAGGTCTCCATCCGCTTCCGCGGCCGTGAAATGGCTCACACCGCGCTGGGCCTCGAGGTCCACAAGCGGTTCGCCGAGGCACTGCCCGAAGCTGTGGTTGACAAACAGCCCAAACTGGAAGGGCGCAGCATGCTCATGTTCATGAGCCCCCGTCCCGCCCAGAAGTAAACAACATTCAGGAGGAAACAACAATGCCTAAGCTGAAATCTCATTCCGGCGCCAAGAAGCGCTTCAAGCTGACCAAGAACGGCAAGGTCAAGCGCGGCCATGCCTTCCGCAGCCACATCCTGACCAAGAAGACCACCAAGGTTACCCGTGGTTACCGTATGCCCAGCTATGCTGACAAGACCAACGAGGCCGCTGTCAAGAGCATGCTGCCCTACGCCTGAACCTGAACTTCGGTTCATCCCGGGAATTTACCAAAGAGATTAGTGACTGTAAAGGAGATACATTACCATGGCTCGTATCAAAGGCGCGATGATGACCCGCAAAAGACGGAAGAAGACCCTGAAGCTGGCCAAGGGCTTCTACGGCAGCAAGAGCAAGCATTTTAAGACGGCCAAACAGCAGGTCATGAAGAGCGGCAACTACGCCTTCGCTGGCCGCAAGATGAAGAAGCGTCAGTTCCGCAACCTGTGGATCGCCCGCATCAACAACGCGGTTCGTCCTCAGGGCATCAACTACTCTTCCTTCATGAACGGCCTGAAGAAGGCCGGCATCGACCTGAACCGCAAGATGCTCAGCGAGATGGCCATTCATGATCCCGCCAGCTTCAGCGCTCTGGTGGAGACCGCCAAGAAGGCTCTGTAATCAGATTTTAGCAAGCAACGCCCGCGCACGCGCACGGGCGTCGCTTTTGTGTTAGGGCAAATTTTGCCCGCCGGCCCGGCCCCGGGCGCCCTGCCTGGGGCAGAGAGAAAGGGGTGCCGATGACCGAACGCATCACAAGCCGTGACAACCCCAAAATCAAATATGCCTGCAAGCTGGGCCAGAGCACAGCCTTCCGCCGGACCGAACGGTCCTTCCTGGCGGAGGGCTTAAAGCTCTGTCCGGAGCTGGCACGGGGCTGCCCTATAAAGGTAGTATTCTATACCGAGAAGGCGCTGGAACGCGCCCCGGAGATTCAAACGCTGGGTGGGGAACAGTACCTGATCGAGGAGCATGTGGCCCAGAAGCTGGCCGGTGTGGACAGCCATCAGGGGCTGTTCTGCATCTTCGGCATGCCGGAAAACGGCGAACAGGCCCTGCACCCGGGCGGGCGCTATCTGGCGCTGGAGCGTGTGCAGGACCCCGGCAACGTGGGGGCGCTGGTGCGCTCGGCTGCGGCCTTCGGGTTTGACGCGGTGATCGTGGACCCGGGCTGCGCCTCGCC
>ENA-OROD01000127-OROD01000127.1-human-gut-metagenome-genome-assembly--contig:-NODE-127-length-74944-cov-21.301994_pt1 | contig 74944 bp, 72 predicted proteins | sample MGYA00242123_ERZ509038 | MGnify/ENA primary metagenome ERZ509038 (study PRJEB26280, sample SAMEA2338719) | human gut metagenome | biome: human gut; feature: human-associated habitat; material: faeces... | reverse complement strand
TCCTGGCCGTGCGCCCGCTGCGCATTATGCGCGGGGCCGCCGCCCCGCAAAATTTTCCCGCCGTGTGTGCGCGAAGTCCTCGGGCCGGTCTCCAGGGCCGATACCCCCGCCACCGCAGGGAGGGGGGGATATGCCGCGCCCGCCGGTGCCCAAGTCGGGCACAGCAAGCCGCAGCGCAGCAAAAAGGGGCACACGCCGAAAACACCCGCCGGTACGCTCTTGCAGATCGCGGTCACGATAGCAGCCATGGTAGCACCTCCATCCGCCGGGCCGCTCGTGCGCCCGTGCGTTTTTGATTATCTCCATGGTAGCTTGTGGCCAGTGACTTTGCAAGGCCTCCCGCCGTGTTTCTCTGTACCCTTTCCTAAAGTTATATCTTACTACAAGTAAGAAACAAGGCCCTGGCCTTGTGGCGCTGATAGGTGATCGTCCCGGTAATTCATGGGGACTTTGTACTTGACATACTGATAGCTGCCGAACTCCGTCATGCGCTCCTCACGCTCCATGACGTGGCAGCCAACCGGCACACCCAGGGCCGTATCGTTCGGTACATACTCCGATACCACCACGGGCCGTGCCAGGCCCTTGGAGCACGTCCACATCTGAGCGCCCACGGGCCGCCCCTCTACGCTCTCCTTGGTCATGTAGGCCGCCCACTGGTCGTATTCCCGGCATCCCACCGGCTTCATGTCGACGATATCACCGAAGGGCCACAGGCTGCGGACTTCCTCCATGTCGTGGCCGGTGGCGGACATCATGACATGATGATGCAGCCGCCCGTCTCCGTGCTTGTCCTCGGTGGTGTAGATGTAGCGGAGGCTCACGCCCCGCAGCCGCCGGGACTTGCGGAGATCAGCCAGGAACCGCCGGACGTTCTGCACGGCCTCCTTGCGGGTGGCCGGTACGTCACCGTCCCGATAGGTCAGCGTCAGGAACAAATCCTTTCCGGCGAAGTTGCAGGCCAGCAGCAGTTCAAGCCGCCCACGGGCCGTTTTGTCGTTCATAGCCTTTTGCGCGGCGCTGGTGGCCCTGGACTTGGCTGCCCGTACTCGCGGGCTGTCCTGAGGCTCTGGCGCGGTATAGATCACCGTCTTGCGAATACGCCCGGCGATAATGGTCTTTTTACGTTTTGCCATAGTAATTACCCTGTGATGTGGAAAGATGCAGCGGCCTTTCCCCTGGGCGCGAGCCTTAGGGGCTGTGGCCGCTGCATCTGTTGTGTGGTTTCCTGCTGTCCTCACCTGTGGCCGCTATCCACGGGCGGGATTACTTAACCGGCGTCTGAGCCGTACACGCTCCGGCGGATGCAGCCGCCGGACTGGTGATGATCTGCGCCAGCTGGACGATCTGTGCCCGCTGTGCCTCTGTCAGCATGGCGGCAAGCCGCCGGGCCGCTGTGTCAGTCAAGAATAGCCGCCCCTTTCTCCAAGAAGATAAAGCCGAATAAGTGGGTGATTTCGTTGAGGTCTGTCATTTTGCGCTCCGCAATCTCTTCTATGGTGTCCTCCGTATCTCCTTCGTCCTGCATACAGGGCAGCCACGAAATATCTTTCTCTGGCTGGATCGCGCTGCGGTATGCCTCTGCGCCGCGCTGGACGCCCAGCAAGTACATTGAATGCAGCGCAAAGACCGCCCGCTCCTGTACAGTGCTGAGCCGTCGGACATAGGGAGCGGCCACCTTGGCAGCGCAAGACGCCTCCAGCAGCAGAGAAATAAGTGTCGACTGCCGGTTATAGGGAGTGAATTCACACGCCACCATAAGTTCTTCGTCGGTCATAATCATTTCGTTTTCGTCCATAAGTACCTCAAGTACCTCATTTTCGCCCTGCCTGCTGGCCGCGCTAAAGTTACCATGATATTCCATTGTGATACCTCCTAATCCATCATACATTCGGCCATCATGCGGACAGCCAGCCTAAAGCCGTTCTGGAAGCCCAACGACTGGCAGGCAACTCCATAGCCCATAAGGGCCGCCTGGTCATCGTCCGTCTCTTTCAGCTTGACTTCACCCCGGATGATCTTCATTACATCTTCCATCGCGTCCTCAATCATCGGCGTCGTGCTCACCACAAGCGCCTCGAAGTCACGAAGCGTACAGCCGCAGCTTGCGGCCTCGATTGCTTCAAGTGCTAATTTGACCATACTCTTTTCTCCTTTTACAATGTTCCCACGGCAAGGCCGCTTTGTTTTTCTGCCTGTTCTTCCACCCAGCGCTCAAGGCCCACGCGGGACACCACGGTACGACTGCCCACCCGGAACGCCGGGAACCCCTCCGCGTGGCACAGGTTATAGACCAGCTTCGGGGACACTCCCAGCAGCTTGGCCGCCTCGGTCACGCTCAAGGCTACTCGTTCCATCAACTCACCCCCTCCCGCGCCTGATCCGCCGGGCCGCTGGGGCAGTTGACGGTAAAGAGATCGTCCAGCTTCCGCCCTAGGGCTTTACAGATACCGGCGGCGGTCTTGGCTGACACACCCTGCCCGCGCTCGGCGCGGATCACGGACGAATGGGGAATACCAGCCGCCCGCGCAATGTCCAGCTTGCTATATCCGGCCTCTACACGGGCGTAAGCAATAGCCTGGGCATGGGGTACAATTTCTGTTCGCTGCTGCATGATTACACCTCCAAACTAAATAAACCGTTGAATCGATTTAGATTATACTCAATGATTTGTTTACTGTCAAGCTAAAAATAAATAATTTGTTGACTTTCTCTTTTTTGCGGCTATAATGTGAGTTGTCAATATGCGATGAGGGAGAGCGCCGTATGCCAACAAATACTGAAAATAGTAAAGCATTGATTGCCCAACGTATTAGAGTTGCAAGAGCTTTGGCAGGTTTGAAGCAATCAGACGTTGCGGAAAGGCTAGGCTTAACGCCGCAGGCGATAAGCAACTACGAAAGGGGCGTAAACTCAGTTCCAAATACTGTAATACAGCAAATGGCTGTCCTATACAGAACATCAACGGATTATTTGCTTGGGAATGTAGACAGCTGGACATATTCTGACAACGAGGAATCAAATATGCCCAGCGATGGCGTAGCCAATGTTCCGGCTCAGTGTGTCGAATACGCAAACCGTCTATGCCGGTCTATTCAACGCATTCTGTCTACTGTGACCATGACAGCCCCCGAACTCCTTCCGTATGCCGATAAATGCCTTAGCGCAGCAATAGAAAGCTTTACTGGTCTGAGTGACCTATTTTTTTACACACCCGCAAAGTGGTTTGATCCTGAACGGTACGAAGAGAGTGGAATGGAAGAAATCAATAAAATGGTAGCTCCGTTCTATGAGTTTTTATGCCTTACACGAGATAAACACAAACAAACATCTGACGGAAGCGACATCAAGAATGACTAGCTCCACGCCCGGCGGCTGCTGCCGCCGGGCTGTGTGCCCAATTCGGGCACATTGCGAGCCATCAGGCCACGCAGAACCGCCGGACGGTGGTTTCTTTGGTGAACGCTGCGGCCACATCCGGCAGGGCCTTACGCAGCGCCCCGGTGTCGATACGGGCGCTGGTGACGCTCTTCCAGGTGATCTTGTACTCCCCGGCGGTGATCGTCTCAGCGTCCCCCATGGCCGCCTTGATGGCGTCCTTGAGGGCTTCGGCCTCCTGCTGGGCCTCTTCGATCAGGGCTTGCAGCTGGCGCAGCTCCCGCGCCTTGCGTTCCATTTCGTTGGTGCTCATATGTGATCCTCCTTGTTATGTGGGGAGCTGGGCGGCGTCTGGAATGTATTGAGCGCTCAAGGGGCTTTTCACCAGTAGGTCTGCCGCCCGATCGTGGCTTGTTTAAGGCCGCTCCCTTAATCTATGGTCTTAGTATAGCATATTTACACCAATATGTATATTGACATTATAAACATATTTACACCAATATATTTGTAGGGATTGTATATTTACATCAATATACTTTTCTGCTATAATGTAGCTACACTGGAAGAGTGGCTGCGTTTTTCGGCAGCCCCCACGATAACGAAGAAAGGAGGCCAAGCCTTGGCAGTTACAAAGGCCAACCAGAGGGCCGTTAATAAGTACGTCAAAAACAACTATGATCGTATCAATGTAACCATGGCAAAGGGCAAAAAGGACACCTTGAAAGCCCACGCCGAAGCCATGGGGGAAAGCGTCAACGCCTTTATCAATCGGGCGATTGACGAAACCCTTGACCGGGATCAGGAAAAGAAATAAGCCCGGCGGGAGCAGCCGCCGGGCCGTGCCCAATTCGGGCACAATCACAAGTATAGAAAAATCCCGCCCGTGGATAGCGGCCACAGGCGGGACAGCAGGAAAACCACACAAGACGAATTGCAAGGTCTCCGTATGCCTATTATAGCATACCGGGGCCGTTTTGGAAAGGAGTTTTTTCACCATGGCCGGGAGAAATGCGCGTGGCATGGGCAACATCAGAAAGAAAACCAAGGTCGATAAAAAGACCGGCAAGAAATACGAGTGGTGGGAGGCGCGATACACCGCCGGACGTGATCCGGGCACCGGTAAGCAGGTGCAGCGCACCATCACCGGCAAGACGCAGCGGGAGGTATCGCAGAAGCTGGCGGCGGTGGTAACGTCCATCGACAGCGGCACCTACATAGCCCCCAGCAAGCAGACGGTGGGCCAGTGGATGGACACCTGGGCAGATACCTACCTGGGCGGCGTCAAGCCCCACACGGTGGTCTCTTACAAGACGCAGATCGCCAACCACATCAAGCCCGCCATCGGCGCGGTACGCCTGGAGGCCCTGGACACCCCCACCATTCAGCAGTTTTACAACCAGCTTGCCAAGACCGGCCAGCAGGTGCCGAAGCGGAACCAGGCGGGGGAAATTGTCAGGCGCGGCGGGCGCATCGTGTACGAGGCTGCGCCCCTGTCCCCTAAGACCATCAAGAATATCCACGGAGTACTCCACAAGGCCTTGCAGCAGGCCATAGCCGCCGGTCTGATACGCTTTAATCCGGCGGATGCCTGTACCCTGCCCCGTGTCGAACGGCCAGAGCTGCACCCTTTAGACGAGCGGGAAACGTGGGCCTTTATGGAGGCCATCCGAGGTCACGAGTTCGAAACGCTGTATACGGTGACGCTGTTCACCGGTATGCGTGAGGGCGAAGTGCTGGGCCTGACGTGGCCCTGTGTAGACTTCGCCGCCGGTACGATCCTGATAAAGCAGCAGCTTCAGCGGGAGAAGAAGCCCGGTGGCCAGTACCGGCTTGTCCCCTTGAAGAACGACAAGCCCCGCACCATCACGCCCGCGCCCTCCATCATGGAGCTGCTGCGGCAGCACCGCAAGCAGCAGACCGCCTGGCAGCTTCGGGCCGGTGAGCTATGGGACAATCCCGCCGGGTACGTGTTCACCAACGAGATCGGCGGGCACCTGGTGTCCTGGACGGTCACGAAGAAGTTCAAGCGGATCGTGGCCAGCATCGGCCGCCCCGACGCCCGCTTTCACGATCTGCGCCACAGCTACGCCGTGGCTGCTATCCGCTCCGGTGATGATATCAAGACGGTGCAAGGAAACCTGGGCCACGCAACGGCAGCTTTCACCCTGGACGTGTACGGCCACGTCACCGACCAGATGAAACAGGCCAGCGCCGCCCGCATGGAATCCTACATCAAGGGCGTCCGAAACCTGTAAAGGGGGAAATAAAGGGTGAAAGCCCTAAATCCGCATAGCAAAAAGTCCCGAAAACCTTGTGTTTTCGGGACTTTTCCGTTGGCGCAGTGGGAGGGATTCGAACCCTCGTGCCGCTTTTGACGACAACACGATTTCCAGTCGTGCTCGTTATGACCTCTTCGATACCACTGCATATTCAATTCGCTGCGAAACACAGCAACGATAATTATACCAAAATTCCGCCGTTTGTCAAGAGTATGTTGCAGAAAAATTAAACAAATTTTCTTGACTTGCTTTCCTCCCCGCGACATAGTATAATATTTAACAATGAGGAAAGAAGGAGCGCGCCTATGATGATCGAAAAGAGCGGCAGCATCGAGCTGCGGGATATTTCCATCGCCGAGGAGCTGACGCCGGAGATGCGTGAGGTGGCGGCCGGTATGGTGCGGGTGAAGCATCTATACCGCAGCGCGCTGAAGGTGGCCGTGACCCAGATGGAGATTCTGGACGAGGAATTTGCCGGACTGTACGATCACTCGCCCATCCACCACATCGAGCACCGCATCAAGACGTTGGACAGCGCCGCCAAAAAGCTGAAGCGCCGTGGCTATGATCTGACCATCGATAACATCTATGCCCACATTCAGGACATGGCGGGTGTGCGGGTCATCTGCAACTATCTGGACGATATTTACTATCTTCGTGGCCTGCTGACGCGGACGGAATCCTTCCGCGTCATCCGCGAGGCCGACTACATCAGGGAGCCAAAGGAGACCGGCTATCGCAGCCTGCACCTGATCGTGGAGGTGCCCATCGTGATCTCTGAGGGTACGCTGAAGCTGCCGGTGGAGATCCAGCTGCGCACCATCGCCATGGACATGTGGGCCAGTCTGGAGCATGAGCTGCGGTATAAATCCGACCGCCACTGGGGCCCGGAGGAGAGCAACCGCCTGCGGCTGTGCAGCGACGCCATCTATGAGGTGGATCGCGAGATGCAGAACATCTATCAGGGCAAGGCACCGGAATACGAGGACTGATACATAACAAAAGAGACGGCTGGGCCGTCTCTTTTGTTATTTCATGGCAGCTGCCACATCTGCTTTGAACTGCGCCCACTCTGCCTCGTTCTGCACGAAGTATACGGGGCACTCCTTACCGGTCACGTCATAGTGGCGGATAATGCCCTCCTGAGCGTTCAATCCATACAGGTCGCACAGCCAAGCCGTCAGCTTTACCAGTGTGTCATAGGTGGCCTGTGCGGGCTTTCCGTCGGTGTCGGGGTGGCAAAACTCGATGGAGACCGTGTCATAGTTCCGGTCATTGGAGCAGTAGGCCACCTCGTCCAGCGGCACGCACAGCAGCGCTTCGCCCTCCAGTCCTACAATCAGGTTGCTGCTGGCAGAGGTCTCGCCAGTGGTGGCCAGATTCTCGAAGTAGGAACGGTTCTGCCACGCGGTGGTGTTGGGGTTGCCCACATAGTGGATAACCACTGCGTTGACCTGCGTCAGCTTGTCGCCGCAGCGGGAGTATTCGTTCACCGGCAGCAGATCCTCCTTCACATAGTCCGGCAGGGTGATGCTGGCGGGCACATTGCTCTTCTGCTGCGGCGGCTTGACGGAAATGTCCGCGCCGCCGGTGCTGCCGCTTTCCGTATTGCTGCCGGCGGCATAGGCCCGGCCCACGCAGCAGCCGGATATGAAGCCTGCCAGAAGCAGTGTCAGTGCCGCCAGCGTCAGCAGTACGCGCCGCTGCCTGTCCCGCCGGGGCGAATGACGCTTGGGCGCGGCCCGGTGAGATGATTGGCTAGGAGCCTGACGGTGCGGGGCTTCCGGCGGAGCCTCCTGCGGGGTGGAAAGATATTCTGTATACATGGCCGCTCTCCTTCTAAGGGATTCTGTCTCTGTTGGATATAACGCGAAAAGGGCCGGTTTTGTCTCATGAAGTAAAGAAGTTTTTCGATGCGTCATTCGTGCGGGCCGATGTGGGCCCTACGGACGTTTTTACGAACCGCCTTTACCGCGTATAGGTGTTGTCGAAGTCATTTATATACACATCCTCATCGACCGCCTTGACGGTGCCGTCAAATGCGATTTCCTCCCCGACCTCAAGGGTACTGTTTAAGACGGCATGCCCTTTCGCGGTAACGGATTCCACATTGTCCACATCCACCAGCCGGTTGAAGCTGTAACCGCAGCCGGTAGCGTTATGCTCCTCATCCACGGTGCCAAGGCTCACCACCCAGTTCATGATGTAGTCCCGTTCATTCTCCACCACATATTGGCTGCCGTCCTTCATATGCAGCGTCAGCTCATCAACCAGCAGCTCAAGGAGGGGACTGCCCGACATCGCAATGCGCCGGATATAGTCGATCTGTATGCCGATGGCGGACACACGCACCGTGTCGCCGTTTGGTGCGGTAAAGGTGGTTACCGGCAGATAGGTGCGGGGTGTGATGCTGATGGCGCCGCCCCATGTCGTTGCCACGCCGTTGACATGAGAGTCCACGGCAAAGATCAGATCATCGCCCTTGTGCCAATAGCCGAAGTCGCTGAAATACAGCACCAGATGCAGCTCCGTATCGGTGCTGGCGGCGGTGTCCAGATAGGTTTTGGCATCCATAAGGTGATGGCTGGTGGGGTCGCCGATATACAGCCACGGTGACAGAGGCGTGTATACCTCGCCGTAGCCGTAGTCGTCATAGGTCACGCCGTCGGGATTGGACAGGGTATAGGTCAGGAAGCCGGTGCCGTTTTCGTCGATGAGGAAGGTGTTCAGTTCGATGGTATAGCCGTCCACCTCCATGACGGCGTCCACGGTGGAAAGGTAGCTGCCTACCAGCCGCCACATGGTCTTGGCGTCGGTGGATACCCGCTCCATCTGGGGCAGATACATCACATTGCCGTAGTAATCCAGCACAATGGGGGTCTCGCTGTCCATGCTTTCGGCGCTGAAGGCGTGGAGGTCGGCGACGGTGATACTGGCCGCCGGAGTCACCTTGGCCTTGATGAGATCGGCAATGCCGATGCCCACTGCGCCCGCCACGGTGATGCACATGGCCAGCACCGCCGCGATCAGCAGACCCTTGGGGATGATGTGTCGCCTTTTGCGGGGCTTCTCCTCCTCATGTACCGTCCGGTACACCTCTGAAAGGGTGTCAGGGGAGGCATGCAGTGTGGAGAAGGTTTTCTGGAACAGTTTGCGGTCAATCATATTGCAATACCTCCTTCAAGGTGGTTTTCAGCTTTCCTCTGGCCCGGAACAGCCGGGTGCGGACGGTCTCCTCCGGGACGGACAGCATCTCGGCGATCTCCTTCTGGGAATAGCCCTCGTAATAATACAGCAGCATCGGCACGCGATAGCGCTTGTCCAGCGCCATCACCGCGTCAAACAGCTCCCGGCACTCCGGGGCCTCGAAGGTCAGGGTGCTTTCGTAGTTGGCGATGTCCTCCATCCTGTGCCACGGGGAGCGGAAAATGTTCTTGCACCGGTTTACCGTTACCCGGATCAGCCAGCGCTTGAGATGCTCCTCGCTTTCAAACGGCGCGTCGGTCTTATAGAGCTGTATCAATACGTCCTGAGTCACGTCGTCGGCGTCCGATTTGCTGCGCAGATAGCCATAGGCCACCCGGAAAATGGTGTCCATGTACCGCTCCGCCGCCAGAGCAAACTGTTGGTCTGTCATGGAAATGATCTCCTTGAAAAGCTTTTCAATGGTATAACACAGCCGGAAGCCAAAACGTTTCAGGAAAAAAGAAAAAAGGCGGCAAGCCGCCTTTTCCTTTTACCCGATCGTCCCGAACACCGACACACCCAGCAGGCTCAGCGTGCCCATGATGATACCTGCCAGCACCACGCCGCCCATGCAGGCCAGCACGCTCTTTTTAAAGCCCATGTTTAAAAGACTGGCCGCCAGCGTACCGGTCCACGCGCCGGTACCCGGCAGGGGGATGCCCACAAACAGCAGCAGCGCCCAGAAAAGCCCCCTGCCCGCCTTGGCCTTCAGCTTTTCACCGGCGGCCTCGCCCTTGCGCAGGCAGAAGGAGAAGAACCGCCCGATAACGGGCTTGTCCTGACCCCAGACCAGCACCTTCCGGGCCAGAAAATAGATCACCGGCACCGGCAGCATATTGCCGATAATGGCCACCACGAAGGTCAGCCACAGAGGAAGGCCATACAGCACGCCGTAGGGGATCGCGCCCCGCAGCTCGATCAGCGGCACCATGGAAACGAAAAAAACGATCAGAATGTGTTTGAGCATCGTTCACTGTCCTTTAGCGTTATAATTGGGATGTTATGCCAGAATATCCGTCAGGTCGTCCAGACCGGTGGCACGGGTGACTACCACAACGTGGTCGCCATCCTCGATGGTGGTCAGGCCGCCGGGGATGATGGTGTGCTCATCACGGACGATGGCGGCCACCAGCAGGCCCTTACGCAGCTGGAGATCCTTCAGTGGCTTGCCCAGCACGGCATGGCTGGAGGCGGTGGCGGTGAAGGACAGAGCCTCCACATGGCCGCCCAGCATCTTATACAGGCTCTCCACCTTGCTGCCCTCGGCATTGCCCAGCGCCCGCACATACCGCAGGATCTGGCTGGAGATGATATCCTTGGGGGAGATGATGGAGTCGATGCCCGTGCTGTTGACCAGATCCATGTAGTTGGGGCGGGTCATCTTGGCCAGCACCTTTGGTACGCCGCTGCGCTGGGCGTGCATGGCCATCAGCAGATTTTCCTCGTCCCGGTTGGTGACGGCCACGAAAGCGTCGGTATCCAGAATGCCCTCCTGCTGCAAGAGCGTGTTGTCGGTGCCGTCGCCCTGTATCACCAGCACATGGGGCAGCTGGGCCGACAGACGCAGGCATTTATCGGCGTCCATTTCCACGATACGGACGCTGGTATTGGTCTTTTGCAGCTCCCACGCCAGATACATGGCGCTGCGGCTGCCGCCCAGCACCGAGACCTTTTTCACCTTCTGCCAGGTGCGGCCCATCTCCTTCAGCATCCTTTGCAGCTCCGGCTTGGCGCCCAGCATGTATACCCGGTCGCCTGCCGCAGGCGCGAAGTTACCGTCGGGGATGATGTATTCGCCCTGATGCTCCGCCGCGCAGATCAGCACCTCTGCCTGACGCAGGCGGTGGGACTGGCTCAGCGGTACGCCGCAGATGGTGTCGTTCTCCGTGACCTGAAAGCCGATCATGTCAATGCGGCCGCGGGCGAAGGGCTCCACGCTGAAGGCGGCGGGGAAGGCCAGAATACGGGCGATCTCCTGCGCGGCGGCCAGATCGGGATTGATGACCATGTCCAGCCCGATCTCCTTTTTCAGCATTTCCTCGTCCCGGCGGTAATCGGTATTGCGCACGCGGGCAATGGTGTGCTTGGCGCCCAGCTTTTTGGCGATCAGGCAGCAGACCAGATTGATCTCATCCTGATTGGTGACGGCGATCACCAGATCCGCGGTACGGACGCCGGCCTCCAGCAGTACGCTGATGCTGGCGCCGTTGCCCTCCACGCACAGCACGTCCATGGTGCTTTCCGCTCTGCGCAGGGCGGCGGTGTTGGCGTCCACCATAACGATGTCATGATCTTCCTGCGCCAGTGAATTGGCGATGGCATAGCCCACTTTGCCGTTGCCCACGATAATGATTTTCATAATGTTCCTCCTGTGAAGGCGATTTGCCTCCGCGCCACATATTTTAACACAGCTGTGTATAAAATAAAAGTGCTTTTCCACAGTGGATAACGTCGAAACAGCGAAATTCTTGGAATAATTATGAAAAAACTGTTAAATGTTATCTTGTATCTTGCTAAAAAAAGCAGGAGTGATATAATGTATTTGCCTAAAATTGGAAACTGCACAACCGAAAACGTAAGAAAAGGACGGGAGACCATGGACAACCTAACAAAGATCATCCGCGAAGAGATCGGCAAGCAGTATAAAAGCGTGCGGCAATTCGCTTTTGCGGTGGGTGTACCGCTGTCCACTGTAAACAGCGCGCTGCACAACGGTGTGGGAGGCTCCAGCTTTGACACGGTGCTGCGGCTGTGTAAGGTGCTGGGGATCAAGGCACTGGGCGACGATGCCGCCTTCTACCTGACCGACGACACCGAAAAGCTGCTGACCCAATATGCCAAGCTGGATGATTACGGCCGCCATACCATCTCTGCCGTGATGCAGGTGGAATATGACCGCTGCACCGAGCTGAGCAAGCCGGATCTGGAGGAACACACCAGCGTCAACATCTGACGGTCCCTGCGACAGAACAAAAGAAAGCCCGCATGGCATAGCCATGTGGGTTTTCTTTGTATATCCAACTGTCATTACATGATGCCGGAGCGCTTCTTGCTTTCGGCAATGGCGGCGTTCAGCTTTCGGGCCGGGTAGTACACCAGCAGGCCGAACACGGTGAAGATCACGCCCATGCCCAGCAGGGTCAGGGCACAGTTGCGGTAGGTGTTGCCGTACATGCCGCCGATGGTCTCGCGGATCATGTCCATGCCGTAGTGGAAGGGCATGAGGAAATAGAGCTTCTGGAACAGCATGGGCAGCACATGGATGGGGTAGGAGCCGCCGGAGCCTGCTACCTGAATGACCATGATGATGACGGCGGCGGCCATGCCCACGTTGTCCAGCGCATAGACCAGACCGAAGTTCATCATGGCGAAGTTCAGCGAGCAGATGCAGCAGGCCAATATGAACCGGGCCGGTTCCACGCACTGGATGCCCACGAAGTACAGACAGCCGAAGGCGGTCACCAGCGCCTGCGCCATCCCTACGAAGAAGAACAGCACGAAGCGGCCGAAGTACCGTTCCACGGCCCGATAACCCAGAAATTGCGGCTGGGTCACGGGCACCTTGATCATTACCGCCGCCAGCAGCGAGCCCACGAACAGCGCCAGCATGATGTAGTAGGGGGACATGGCGGAGCCGTAGTCGCCGATCTCGTAGACGATCTCGGTGTTCAGCTGCACGGGCGAGGCCAGATAGTCGGCAATGCCGTCGGGGTTGTTCTCCAGCATGTCCATGAATTTCCGGAAGGCGGCACTGTCGGTGATGCGGCGGATATCCGCCTCCATATCCGCCAAATAACCGGACACGGTATCGGCCAGCGTAGCGCCCGCCGCCAGCGTGGACTGTGATTGCTCCATGGCGGCGGCATAGGCGTTCAGGGTGTTGGACAGGCCGGTCAGTTTGCCGGAACCGCTTTGCAGCAGCTCCTGCACAGAGCGTAGGGCGGCCAGCGCATTATCGTTCAAGCCGTGAATGAAATCGTTGACATTCTGGTTGGCCTGCAATGCCGCGGCGCGAACGGTCTGGCGTACCTCGGACAGCTTCGTCAGCAGCTCGTCCTTGACGGCGGGATCGCCGGCGCTGGTCACGTCGTCCCGCATCTGGGTCAGCTTTTCGATGGCGGCGTCGATCTTATCCGCCAGATCGGGCGCTTTGTCCTTCAGCTCCTCCAGCCGGGAGATCGCGTCGTTGATCTGCTGGATGATCTGTTGCTGCAGGAGGGTGGGATCCTCGGAGGTGCCCCACTGGCGCAGCTTGTTCTCCAGATCCACCAGCCCCTTGTCGATGGTGTCCAGAATGGCGATCACATCGTTGGAAGCGCCGTCCGCCGTGTCGGAGCCGGTGTTGACCATATCGCCGATGCCGCCTACCGTGTTGGAGGCGCTGACCAGCACGCCGTTCACGTCATCCACGGTGATGGCGGACGCTGTCAGCAGATCGTCGGCGTTATCCATCACGTTTTCCAGCGAGGTGAGGATCTTGCTGAGCTGGTTCATCTGCCACTGGGCGTCCTGCAATTTCTCGATCAGGCGGTTAGCCACATCCTCGCCGTCAAGCCCCAGCGCTTTGCATATGGAGCTGGCGGTGGTCAGTGCGTCGGCCACCTTTTCGATGATGGTGCTATTGATCTGCTCCTGCACGGCGGTCTTGGCCTTGCCGGTGATCTTGGGAGCGATGGCGTTTTTCTTTTCGTTTTCAAAATACTGGATCTGGGGATGCTTCAGGTCGCCGTCCAGCAGACTGACAAAATCGCTGGTGAAGTCCTCCGGTACGATCAGGGCGGCGTAATACTCGCCGGCATATACGCCGTCCAGCGCCGTGTCCCGGTCCTCCAGAAAGACCCAGCCCATCTGATCGTTGGTCTGCAGACCGTCCATTACCAGCTCGCCGATGTTCAGGTGCAGGCCGAGGATCTCGCGGCCCTCGTCCTCATTGGCTACGGCTACCTTGATGTTGCCGGTGGAGGCGGGGCCGTAGGGGTCCCAGTTGGACAGAATGTTGAACCATGCATACAAGCAGGGCACCAGACACAGGCCCAGCATCACCACCACGGCCACCACACTGGCGGTCAGCCGCTGCCAGTCGGCCCGGAAAATGCTCCATACACGCTTCATCATTGCTCCACCTCCCCGTTTTGCTGTGCCTGCCCGCTGCCGGCGGTCAGGTCAGCCGACAGGGCTTGCAGCGCCTGTGCCAGCTGCGCCAGATCGGCGGCCATCTTCTGGGGATCGGACCTGAGGATGGCATACATATCCAGCGGGAGGGCGGCAGGGCCGTCCGCCACGGGCCGGGCGTTCTCCGGCGGCATGGGCAGGGTGACGGCGCGGTTCTCGCTTCCGGCGGGAGGTGTTTCGGTCTCTTGCGGCGCTTCCTCCGCCAGCTCCTCGCCCTTCCATTTCAGCAGCTGGGGCAGGCGGGCGGTGCGGGTCAGCTGGGGCAGGGCGATCAGCTGACCCAGCGTGGCCTGCTCCTCCTGCGTGATGTCCCGCAGCTTCTTTTGCAGCTCATAGTCCATGTACTCCACGCCGATGAGATACGCCGACAGGGCGAACATGGACAAGATCCACAGGATCAGAGTAAAGACCTTGTTGCCCTCTGCCAGAAACATCAGCAGCAGAAGGCCCACGGTGACGATCACCAGTGCCCGCATGCCTACGCGGATGCGGTGCTGATTGCTTTTGTGCAGGGCCGCCACCTCTTCCAGCAGCCGGTCGTACAGCTGATGATACTTTTCTTCCAGTGTCATGGGACTCTGCACCTCCTTAAAACAGCTCGGTCTCTTCCAGCTTGGCCTCCATGAAATGGTTCAGGCCCATGAAGGGACGGCGCACCAGCAGGCCGATGACCAGCGCCGCGGCGCAGAACAGCAGCAGGAAGAGAAGCTGCGTGATGTAGTAGTCGCCATACAGGCCGCAGATGCACTCGCGCATGGCGTCGATGGCGTAGGGGAAGGGGAAGAAGCGGTAGATCTTCTGATAGATCTCCGGCAGCAGCTCAATGGGGAAGGTGCCGGAGGAGCCTGCGATCTGCAATACCATGACCACCACCACGATGGCCTTACCCACGTCGCCGAAGGACAGCGCCAGCGAGTAGATCAGCAGGCTGAAGGTCAGGGCCGTCAGCGAGCCGGTCAGATACAGAAGCCCCGGATGCAGGCATTGTATTTTCAGGATCAGCAGGTCGCCGGTGATGATGACCGCCGCCTGAATCTGGCTCAGCAGGAAGAACATGATGTACCGGCCGAAATACAGCTCGCGGGGCGTGGGATCCACAAGGCCGTCCAGCCGGGCGTGGGGCTTGATGATGGCCACCAGAATGACGCCGCCCACCCAGATGGCCAGCACCGTATAGAAGGGGGCCATGGCGGAGCCGTAGTTCTCAATGGGATAAATGGGGGTGACGGTGGTCTGCACCATCTGAGAGAAGTACTGGCCGTATGTTTCGGGATCACCGTTGAGGATGTCCAGCAGGATATCCATGTACTCGTCGGCGGTCAGGTCCTGCAGCTTATCAAGGGTCTCCGACACCGACTGAGACAGCCTTTCGGCGGCGGGCCGCAGCAGCGCCATGGTCTCGTCCAGCGCCAGCGCCGTATTGGCCAGCGCGTTTTGTACGGCCCGGACATCATCGCCCAGTCCCTTGACATTTTCCATGGCGTTGGAGATCTGTCCCATGACATTCTCCAGCTCCTTGCGCAGCTCGTCGGCGGTAGGCAGCAGCTTTCCGGTAAGGTCGCCCACAGCGGCGGCGATGTCCTTGCAGTCGTTGATGACGGTTTCCAGATCGTCGCTGTCAGTCAACGCCGTCAGGCGATCCTGAAGCTGATAGCACTTGTCGGCAATGCTCCGTGCCAGCTTGGCCGCCGCGTTGCCCGCCGATTCCTGCTCCAGCCGGTCGGCCCATTCCGTCAGCTTGTCGCCCATCTGCCCCATGGTGTCGGCAGCGGCTTCAATGGCCTTGCGGGCGTCGTCCAGACTACCGCCGTCGGCGATGGCCTGCTGGAACTGATCCAGCGCCCGCTGTACCTTTTCCAGCGCGGTATAGATGGCCCGGTCGATCTGAGCCACCGTCTCCTGAATTTTCCCGGTATCGGGCAGGCTGCTGTTGATATTCTGAATGATCTGTGACAGCTTTCCGGAGTCGATGTCGATGGTGCTGCTGTTCTTGGCGGCGTCAAAGGCGTCCATAGTGGCCCGGCAGCCTGCCAGCAGGTCCTGCACCTGATAGAACAGCCCCTTTACCGCCGCCTCGGGATCGTCCTCCGTCAGATCGGCGGCCAGCAGATTAGCCTGCGTCATGACCCGGCCGATGACCACCTCCAGATAGTTCTCGCTGATGGTGCGCTTCAGGCTTTCCACCGCGGTATCGGTGATCTTGGTAGCCACGGCGTTCTTCTTGGCGTTTTCATAGTAGGTGATGGAGGGCTTGCCCGTCCACTCCGTCAGCATGTGGTACATCTTGTAGGTGAAGTCCTTGTCGATGACCACGGCGGCGTAGTAATCTCCGGCATAAACGCCGTCCTTGGCCTGCTTCTCGCTGTCCACGATGACCCAATCGATACTGGTGGCCTCACGCAGGTCGTCCACCACATCCTGACCCTTGTTGGTAAAGACGCCGTCCTCGTCGGTATAGCCCTTGTCCAGCGAGACCAGCGCGATGGAGATGCCGCCGGTGTTGCCGTAGGGGTCCCAGTTGGAATAGATGTTCAGCCATGCGTACAGGCTGGGCAGCACGGCGATGGCCACCACCACCGCGCAGGCGAAGAAGCATTTGCTCAGCGTTTTCACATCGGTTTTGAATACCGTCCAGATATTGCGCATAGTTCCTCCCAAAGCCCCATAGGGCGATAGTAATAATACTACAAGTTTACATTATACAGAAGCCTTACGGAAAAATCCACATGTTTTCACACTTTTTTGACAAAGTCTGCTGTATATTTGAGCGCGTTAGAGAAGTATTCAACACAATTATAGAAAGATGTCCCGCAGATACCTCTGCGGGACATCCCGATTCAGTGCAGACAGCTTTTGACGTCCTCAAAGGCGCTGTCCATGGCCTTGCCCATGCGCTCCATGGTGCGGCTGACGGCGCGGCGGGCCTTCCGGTCGGAGGACATGCGATCCACCGTGGCGCCGGTCACCATGCCGAGACAAAGACCGCTGACAAATGCGGCAATTTTCATGATTGATCCACTCCTTTTCATTGGCTGCTGTCAGTTTGTCCCGGAAAGCGGCGAAAAACACGGGGCATTACTTGCCAAAACAAGCGCAAAATGGTACAATGATCGGTAATGAAAAATTTTATGAAACAAAGGAGACAGCCATGTCTATTGAGAGATTACAGGCCGCCATCCGGGAGCGCAAGACCCCCGTGGCGCTGGGCCTTGCCCCGGAGATCGAAAAGGTCTCTCCCAAGATCGTGAAGAATTTTGAAGAAATGTTCGGCCCCGGCATGATGGCCAATGCCGAGGCGCTGCGGTTCCACGCATGTCAGGCCATGGACGCGGCGCAGGGCAAGCTGCCCGCCGTGGTCATCAGCGCCGAGCACTATCTGCGCTACGGCATGATGGGCGCGGACGTGCTGAGCAATCTCACCGGCGCGGCGTCGGCACGCGGACTGTACGCCATCGTGGACTGCCGCACCACCCGGCCGGAGCTGTGGCTGGGCGGCCCCATGGCGGGCGACGGCCTGACGGTGATGCCATATGTGGGCGGTGACTGTGTACCGCAGGATACGGACAAGGCCATTTTTGCCGTGGTGCGTACCGCCAACGGAAGCTCCAGCGAGGTGCAGAACCTCATTGCCGGCGACCGTCCCCTGTACGCGGCAATGGCCCAGCAGATGGCCCGGAAGGGCGCGGCGCTGGTGGTGGAGACCGGATACAGTCTGGACGTCAAGGAGGTGCGTAAGCGCGCCGGTGACGCCTTCCTGCTGCTGCCGGGCTGCGACGGACAGAACGCCATCCCCGCCTTTGACGATCTGGGCCACGGTGCTATGGTGGTGGATTACACCCTGCAATACGGCGGCGATGTGGATGCCGCCGTCAAGGAAATGAAAGCGTGGGTGACGGTGCTGTGACAACGGTTTATCTTGTGCGCCATGCAGAAGCGGAGGGCAACCTCTACCGCATCGCCCACGGCCAGTATAACGGCCTGATCACCGACCGGGGCTATCAGCAGCTCCATGTGCTGAAAAAGCGGTTTGATGATGTTCCTATCGACGCGGTATACAGCAGCGACCTGTTCCGGGCCCGCACCACCGCCCGCGCGGTGTACGAGCCCAAGGGGCTGGAGCTTCACTTGGAGCCCGCCTTTCGGGAGATCCACATGGGCTGCTGGGAGGGGCGCCCGTGGCAGGAGCTGAACACCGCCTATGAGGAGCAGATGTTTTACTTCAACCGCCAGCTGGACAAGTTCCATGTGGAGGGCAGCGAGACGGCGCAGCAGGTGCTGGACCGCTATATCCCCGCCCTGAAGCGGGTGGCGGCGGAGAACGACGGCAAGACCATCGCCGTGTTCAGCCACGGCGCCGCCATGCGGATGGTGCTGGGGACCCTGAACGGCCTGCCTCTTTCCGAGGTGGGCGAAACGCCCCACGGCGACAACACTGCCGTGTCGCTGCTGGAGATCGACGGCGACGACATCCGGGTGGTCTATATGAACGACAACAGCCATCAGGTGGAGGCGGGGCTTTCCACCTTTGCCAAGCAGACGTGGTGGCGGGACAAGCGGATGATGAGCGGCGGCCAGTACTATAAGGACATGGACGAGGCCACGGCGGCGCGCTTCGGCGTTCCGGCGGAGGGCAAGCGCATCGCTGTGTGGTTCGAGAATGAGCCGGTGGGCGCGGTGACGCTGCTGCCGGACAAGGCCGGCGACGCGGGCTGGATCGGCTATTACTATCTGGAGCCCACCATGCGGGGCCGTAACTACGGCATCCCGCCGCTGGGGCAGGCGGTGCAGTTCTATCGGGAGCGGGGCATCGACCGGCTGCGGCTGCGGTGCGTGGATGAGCAAACGAGAGGCTTTTTCGCCCATTACGGCTTCTATCCGCTGGAGGGCGACGTGATGGAGAAATATATCGGCTATGAGCCGCGGGAGATCGTATGGTAAAGGGAACGGAATTTTTGCCGGTGAGCCGGGACGAGATGATCGACCGGGGCTGGTACTACTATGACTTTCTGGTGGTGACGGCGGACGGCTATATCGACCATCCCAGCTTCGGCAGCGCCATCATCGCCCGGCTGCTGGAGGGTGAGGGCTACCGCGTGGCGGTGCTGGCCCAGCCGGACTGGCACGACGCCGGGGCCTTCCGTGCCATGGGCAAGCCCCGGTACGGCGTGCTGATCGGCGGCGGCAATCTGGACTCCATGGTGGCACACTATACGGTGGCCAAGCGGCGGCGGACGCAGGACTTATACAGTCCCGGCGGCAAGCTGGGCTTCCGGCCCGACCGGCCCACCATCGTGTACGCCAACCGGGCAAGGGAAGCCTTCCCCGACACGCCCATCGTCATCGGCGGGCTGGAGGCGTCGCTGCGGCGGTTTGCCCACTATGACTACTGGGACGACAAGGTGCGCCGTCCCATCCTGTTTGACGCGCCCGCCGACCTGCTGGTGTACGGCATGGGCGAGAGCGCTACGGTGGAGATCGCCCGCCGTCTGGCGGCGAAAACGCCGGTGGGCGACATCACCGATGTCCGCGGCACCGCCTGCATCGTCACCGACCCGACGGTGTGTCGGTATCACGAGGTGACGTGTCCCTCCTTCGAGGAGGTGCGGGACGACAAGACCGCCTATGCCCAGGCCACCAAGGTGCAGTATGACGAGCATGACCCCATCCGGGGCAAGGCGATATTGCAGCAGTGTCAGGGCCGCTGGCTGCTGGTGAATCCGCCCCAGCGTCCCCTGAACCGGCAGGCACTGGACAGGCTCTATGACCTGCCCTTTACCCGCGAGGTGCATCCCATGTACACCGAGGGCATCCCCGCCATCGAGGAGGTGCGGTTCTCCATCTGCCACAACCGGGGCTGCTTCGGCGGGTGCAACTTCTGCGCGCTGGCCTTCCATCAGGGACGGATGGTCACCTCCCGCAGCATCGAGTCGGTGCTTGCGGAGGCGGAGCTGCTGACCCATGACCCCAGATTCAAGGGTTATATCCACGATGTGGGCGGTCCCAGCGCCAACTTCCGCCATACCTCCTGCCGCCAGCAGAAGGAGCACGGCATGTGCAAGGGCAAATCCTGTCTGGCTCCGGAGCCCTGCAAGAATCTGGACGCCGACCATAGCGAGTATACGGAGCTTTTGCAGCGGATGCGGAAGATCCCCGGTATCAAGAAGGTCTTCGTCCGCAGCGGCGTGCGGTATGACTACATGCTGCAGGACAAGAACAAGGACTTCTTCAAGGAGCTGGTGGACTATCACGTCAGCGGTCAGCTGAAGGTGGCGCCGGAGCACTGCGTCAGCAGCGTGCTGGACTATATGGGCAAGCCCCATTTCGACGTGTTTTTGAAGTTCTGGCGGCAGTATCAGAAGCTGAACGAGTTCGACGGGCGGGAGCAGTATCTGGTGCCGTATCTCATGTCCTCTCACCCCGGCTGCACGCTGAACGACGCGGTGGAGCTGGCGGTGTTCCTCAAGCGCACCGGCCATCAGCCGGAGCAGGTGCAGGACTTCTATCCCACGCCGGGTACCATGTCCACCTGCATGTACTATACCGGCATCGATCCCCGCACCATGAAGCCGGTGTATGTGGCCCGTGATCCCCACGACAAGGCGCTGCAACGGGCGCTGCTGCAGTGGGGCCGGGGCGACAAGCGCTCGCTGGTGATCGAGGCGCTGGAGAAAACGGAGCGCACCGACCTCATCGGCTTTACGCCGGACTGCCTCATCCGCCCGGTGAAGGGGGAGAAGTACTTCGGCCTGAAGCCGGAGGAGCGGCAGCAGCCGCCCAAGAAGAAAAAGGACGGCCGTCCGCCCAAGCCGGAGGGCACCGTCCATCGCGGCCGCCGCGCCGACGGTCAGAAGGGGAAGATGTCCCCCAAGAAAAAGGCCGCCTTTGCCAAGCAGCGGGCGAAAAAGGCGGATGGTGGCAGAAAGGACGGAAGCAAACGATGACAGAGGAACAGCGTCCACAGCTGTCATGTCATTTGGTCGAAGGAGGTTTTATCATGAAGTACGAAAACAAAGAAGCGTTTGAAAAAGCCAACATGTTCGGCACCGGCAGCGCCAACACCGCCTTTGCCCAATACTTTGTCGGGGATTCCTTTTTGCATCCGCTGACCGACCCGAAGGGTGGACTGTTTGCCGCCAACGTGACCTTTGAGCCGGGCTGCCGCAACAACTGGCATATCCATCATGCGGACAAGGGCGGCGGCCAGCTGCTGCTGTGTACCGCCGGAGAGGGCTGGTATCAGGAGTTTGGCAAGCCCGCCGTCAGCCTGCATGAGGGCAGCGTGGTGATGATCCCCGCCGGAGTGAAGCACTGGCACGGCGCGAAAAAGGACAGCTGGTTCAGCCACATCGCCGTAGAGGTGCCCGGCGAGAATTGCAGCAACAAATGGTGCGAGCCGGTCACGGACGAGGAGTACACCAAGCTGTAAGGGCGTCGGAGAAAACTGCCCCTTGACATTTCCCAGGGCATATGCTACCATACCGCTTAATCGCTCGGAGGGCGGGTCGTTCAGAGAAACGGCAGCCGGATAAGGCGCAGGCTGAGATGCCTGTCCTTATCCGGCTTTTTGCGTATAGATGAAAAAGGAGCGTGAAAGCGTATGGATCTTCTCAACGGCAGGATCAGGCCCCTGTACTTCAAATATCTGTCGGCGGCCTTTGGCAGCGCGCTGATCTCCAGCATTTACGGCATGGTGGACATGGCCATGGTGGGCCAGTATCAGGGTCCTGACGGTACGGCGGCGCTGGCGGTGGTGGCTCCGGTGTGGAACGTCATTTACAGCCTTGGATTGCTGACCGGCATCGGCGGCAGCGTGATCTTCAGCGCCCGCCGCGGCAGCAGCAGCGGCGACGGCAGCGAGAATCAGTATTTCTCCGCCGCCGTGATTGGCTCCGTGCTGCTGGCGGTGCTGGTGTGGCTGGGGCTGCTGTTCTTTGAAAGGCCGCTGCTGACCTTCTTCGGCGCGGATGAGTCCCTGCTGGCGCTGGCCCAGCGGTATCTGCGGCCCATCAAGTATGTGTTCCCCATCTTCCTGTTTAACCAGATGCTGGCGGCCTTCCTGCGGAACGACGGCGATCCCGGCCTTGCCACGCTGGGCGTGCTGTCCGGCGGTATCTTCAACATATTCGGCGACTGTTTCTTTGTGTTTCCCTGCGATATGGGCATCTATGGCGCGGGCCTTGCCACGGCCATCGGCTCCGTTGTGTCGCTGCTGGTGCTGCTGTCCCACTTCCTGCGCCGCCGGAACACCCTGCGTCTGGTGCGGGTGGAGCGTCTGCCCCGCAAGCTGTGGGAGATCACGGTATCGGGCTTCTCTTCCTTCTTCATCGACGTGGCTATGGGCATCCTGACGGTGCTGTTCAACCGGCAGATCATGCGGTATCTGGGCGGCAGCGCACTGGCAGTGTACGGTCCCATCATCAATGTCAGCACCTTCGTGCAATGCTGCGCGTACAGCGTGGGACAGGCGGCGCAGCCCATCATCTCCACCAACTACGGTGCGGGGAAGGGGAGCCGCATCCGGGAGACGCTGCGTCTGGCCCTGTATACCACGGCGGCCTTCGCACTGTTCTGGACGGCACTCAGCTTTGCCGCGCCCAACCTGTATATCCGGGTGTTCATGAGCCCCACGCCGGAGATCCTGACCATCGCCCCAGCCATTATCAGGGCCTATGCGTTGTCGTTCCTGCTGCTGCCTTTCAACATATTTTCCACCTATTATTTTCAGTCCATCATGCAGCCCCGGGCGGCGTTTATCGTCTCCGTGGCGCGGGGACTGGTCATCAGCGGCGTGCTGATCCTGCTGCTGCCGCAGCTGGCCGGGCCGGACTCCCTGTGGTTTGCCATGCCGGTGACGGAGCTGCTGACGGCGGTCTATACCGCGTTGGCTATCCGGAAATATACAAAGCGCCTGTAAGATAAAAGCATAACAGGGCCTGCATGCAGCCGCATGCAGGCCCTGTTCGTTCAATTGTGATCGTCAGAGGTTTCAGCGGTATCGTGCTTCGTCACTTGGATCTCCTCAATGCGGTGGTTTTCCACCCTTGTGACCTGTACGGACAGATCGTCAAAGGTAAAGGAATCGCCTGCCGCTGGCACGCGGCCGAACTGCTCCATGACCCAGCCGCTGACGGACACCATCTCGGAATCGGTCTTGAGCCGGAAGAACTCCGCAAAGTCGTCAAAGTCCATGCCCGCGTCCATGGTATAGGTGTCCGGCGCGATCTTCCGGAGGAATACCTCCTCCTCGTCGTGCTCGTCCCAGATCTCGCCCACCAGCTCCTCCAGAATGTCCTCCATGGTGACGATGCCGCAGGTGCCGCCGTATTCGTCCACCACCACGGCCACATGGGTCTTGGCCTGCTGGAGCTTTTTCAGCAGCAGACGGATAGGCTCGTTCTCCAGCGCGAACACCGGCGGAGAGATGATGGCGGACAGGGGCTGATCCGTCACGCCGCAGCCCACATAGAAGTCCTTCTGATGGACGGTGCCCAGAATGTGGTCGATGGAATCCTGATAGATCAGCAGGCGGGAGTATTTGGTTTGGGTGAACAGGGCTGCCACCTCCTCCTTGCTGGCGGTGACAGGCAGGGCCGCCAGATCCACCCGGTGAATGAGGATGTCCTGCGCCTCCTGCTCGGAAAAGCCGATGGCGTTTTTCAGCAGCTCGCCCTCGTCCCGGTCGATGCTGCCGTCCTGCTGCACCTCGTCCACCAGCATCAGCAGCTCCTCCTGCGACATTTTGCTCTCGCCGCTGAGACGGAACACCTTGGCCAGCAGCTTTTTCCACAGGAAGAACAGCAGGTTCAGGGGCATCAATATCCAGATCAGCACCCGCAAAATGGGTGCGGACAGCATGGCGCATTTTTCTGCGCAGTCCTTGGCAATACTCTTGGGAGAGATCTCACCGAAGATCAGCACCACCACCGTTACTACCACGGTGGAGATGGTGGCGCCCGCGTCGCCGTAGTGCCGGACAAACAGCACCGTGCCGATGGAGGCGGTGGCGATGTTGACGATGTTGTTGCCAATAAGAATAGTGGACAGCAGGCGGTCATACTGCTCCAAGAGCTTCAGTGCCAGCGCGGCGTTGCTGCTGCCCTTTTCCGCCAGCGTCCGCAATCGGGTGGTATTGGCGGAGGAGAAGGCCGTCTCCGTGGCCGAGAAATAGGCGGAAAGCATCAGACATACCGCCATAATGATGATACAAGTTGTGGTTGACAATATAAGTAACTCCTTTTCTGTCGTCTGTTTCTGTGTACGGAAATGCTGCTATAAGCGCAAAAAAGCACGTCTGCCCCACGAAACGCAGCGCAGATATGCTGACAAAAACAGATGGCAGTTCAGATGGTTACCGGGATAGTCACCGCCGTCAGTATCCATATAAGCGTGATTCCTCCTTTGTTGTAAATTGAGAACAGTATACCAGAAAAGCAGCCGCCCGTCGAGTTAAGAGCGCGTAAAGAAATGCATACAGCCGCAGGATACAGGCGTATCCTGCGGCTGTATTTGGCAGGCAGCTTACCCGTGCAGGGACAGGTCGCATCGGGCCTGCACGTCAAAGGCTTTAAAATACATCTCCTCAAGGGGGATCCAGCGGTCGCGGAATATGACGGCCTTCTCCGGGCCGTTGCGCTTTTCGATGCGCCGCAGCTGCTCCTCCGGCTCCACCGACAGAAACACCCGCAGACCGTAGTGCTCACATAACGCGGGGTGGCAGGCGTAGGAGCCTTCCACGATGGTCAGACGGCTGGGCGTGACAGTCACCGGGTCGCCCAGCTGCTGCCGGGCGCAGAGATAGGGCCGGTAGGTGACGGGCTGCATATGCTGAAGCGGCAGCAGAACCTCCGCCAGAAACCGTTCGTGATCTACGTTTTCGCCGGGCCGCGACAGGCGCTCCTCCGTCCGCTGCTCGGGCCGGGGAAAGAAATCGTCCATGTGGAACACGGTGCATCCCAGCTCCTGCTGCAAGCGGGCCGCCAGCGTGGTCTTGCCGGAGCCGCACCGCCCATCAATGGCGACGATAAGGCGTTCATGCCGCGCCAGCCGGGCCTGAATGGCCTGCGCCAGCCGGTCGTAGTCGCGGTTCGTCATACGGCCTGCTCGGCGACCGGCTCAGGCCGAGAGAACTGCACCAGCTTTGTCCGGTCCAGTAGCACCATCACAGCGGGGATCAGCACCAGCTGCAATGCGATGCCGGGCAGGGCGTTCAGTACCGCGCCGCCGATGAACAGCTGCCAGGTGAAGGCGCTGCCGCCCAAGCCCATCAGCACCACCATCACCGCGCCCCACACCAGACGTCCGGCGACCATGGCGGGGATCAGGCACTTATACAGCGCCTTGACGCACTGCCACCTGCTGTGGGCGTACAGGTAGCCGATGACCGCGCCGTACACCGCCAGCTCAAAGGCCATCCCCACAGCATTGGGGTACATGGCGGGAAAGCTGAACAGCAGCGACCGCAGCAGCGGCAGCACGAAGCCGACGCCAAGGCCCCACTGCCAGCCGCAGATCAGACCGCACAGCAGTACGGGAATATGCATGGGCAGCAGCATTTTGCCGATGGCGGGGATCTGGCCGATAAAGAAGGGCAGTACAAGGCCGATGGCCAAAAACATGGCGGACAGCACCAGTTTTTTCAGGGAAGTGTGCTTCATGGCGGAAACTCCTCTCAAATTCTGCTGTAAGGGATTATATCATAGTTCCGAAAAGATTTCGATAGCTATTTGCGAAAAGCAGAAAAAATTTTGCGCAGAACCGGCGGGAACAGGCGGTTGCAAATCCCGCCTTTATCCGCTATAATCAGGGGAGCATTGACAAACAGGGAGGGCTCTCCATGAAAACATTGTATCTGGACTGCGGTATGGGCGCGGCGGGCGACATGCTGACGGCAGCGCTGCTGGAGCTGATGCCGGACAGGGAAGCGGCGGTGGCGGAGCTGAATGCCGTCGGCGTTCCCAACGTGGTCTATGGCTGCGAAACGGTGACGCGCTGCGGTATCCGCGGTACCCATATGTCGGTGCAGGTGAACGGCGTGGAGGAATCGGCGTCCATGCACGACCATCATCGCCATCATGAGGGCCATCAACACACCGGACTGCATGGCATAGAGCACATCGTGCGGGAGCATCTGCACCTGCCGGAGCAGGTGCGGGCGGACGTGCTGGCGGTATACGGCCTGCTGGCGGAGGCGGAGAGCCACGTCCACGGCGTGCCGGTGACGGAGATCCACTTTCATGAGGTAGGCACCATGGACGCGCTGGCGGATATCACAGCGGTGTGCCTGCTGCTGCACAAGCTGGCGCCGGAGCGGATCATTGCGTCGCCGGTCTGTGTCGGCGGCGGACAGGTGCGGTGCGCCCACGGCATTCTGCCGGTGCCTGCGCCTGCCACGGCGTATCTGCTGCGGGGCATCCCCTCTTACAGCGGCGCCATTCAGGCGGAGCTGTGTACCCCTACCGGCGCGGCGCTGCTGAAGCACTTCGTCTCCCGTTTTGAACCGATGCCGGTCATGGCCACCGATGCGGTGGGCTACGGCATGGGAACGAAGGAGTTTGATATGGCCAACTGCCTGCGGGCCTTCTGGGGAGAGACGACGGCGGATGCGGGACAGGTGGCGGAGTTGCGCTGCAATCTGGACGACATGACGGCGGAAGCCGTTGCCTTTGCCATGGAGACGCTGCTGGAGGCCGGTGCGCTGGATGTGTGGGCCACGCCTATTACCATGAAAAAGTCCCGGCTGGGGACACTGCTGACCGTCCTGTGCCGGGAGGATGACCGCCGGAGGATGGCGGAGCTGCTGTTCCGGCATACCACCACCATCGGCATACGGGAGCAGCTTTGCCGCCGCTATACGCTGGAGCGGCGGGAGGAGACGGTGGCCACGCCCTATGGGGCGGTGCGCCGCAAGGTATCCAGCGGCTACGGCGTGACCCACGCCAAATATGAGTACGAGGACCTGCACCGTATCGCGCGGGAGCAGGCGCTGCCGCTGGAAGCGGTACGGGACGCGGCGGACAAAGGGGAATAAAAGAAGCGGCGTACCGCTTTTGCAGGCAGGTGCTTCATTATAGGATAGGCAGGCAGCGGTGAAAACCGCTGCCTGTCTTTTTACGGGAATAGTAGAATAAAAGAAACGGCATGACCTTGGTCATGCCGTTTCCTGTAATATGGGGTCGTGCTTTAGCTCCACAGGAGCTGCATCGCCAGAATGGCCAATGCACCGGCGGCGATAAACACACCTGCGATCAGCATGGCAGCTTTCAGCGCGCCGCGCATGGCGGCATTCCGCAGGTCGTCGGGAAGCTGCTGCTGTGTTTCCCACGGGCGATCCGACGCCGGAACTTCCGCACCGGCTTGCTTTTTCTTGCCCGGAAAGCGGGGAAACAGCATGGGCATCGGCTCGATGCCGCTCATGTCGGCGATGGTGCGTCCATCATCGTCCTGATACTCGTGCTTCTTGGCCATTACTTATCATACAGGTGGCAGGCCACAAAGTGACCCGGCTCCAGCTCACGCTGCACCGGCGCCTCCTCCTTGCAGCAGGCCATGCAGTTGGCGCACCGCGTGTGGAACTTGCAGCCCTTGGGCGGATTGGCCGGAGAGGGGATGCTGCCCTCCAGCACGATACGGTTCATCTTCACCGTGGGATCGGGGATGGGGATGGCGGAGAACAGCGCCTTTGTATAGGGGTGCAGCGGGTTGCGGAAGATGTCCTCCGTCGCGCCGTACTCCACCAGATTGCCCAGATACATGACGCCCACCGTGTCGGAGATGTGCTCCACCACCGACAGATCGTGGCTGATGAACAGGTACGTCAGGTTGTACTTCTGCTGAATGTCCTTCAGCAGGTTGATGATCTGCGCCTGAATGGACACGTCCAGCGCGGACACAGGCTCGTCGCAGACGATGAACTCGGGGTTCAGCGCCAGTGCGCGGGCGATGCAGATACGCTGCCGCTGGCCGCCGGAGAACTCATGGGGATAGCGGTCACGGTGGAAGGACTGCAGGCCGCAGTTGTCCATGATCGTGTCGATATAGTCGTCGAATTCTTCCTTCGGCACCAGATTATGCTCGCGCACCGCCTCGCCGATGATCTCACCTACCGGCATACGGGGAGACAGGGAGGAGAAGGGGTCCTGGAAGATGATCTGCATCTTGGTGCGCATGGCGCGCATCTCCTTGGGAGACAGGTCATAGACCTCTTTTCCGTTGAACAGTACCTGTCCGCCGGATTTCTCGTCATACAGACGCAGGATGGTACGGCCTGTGGTGGTCTTGCCGCAGCCGGACTCGCCCACCAGACCCATGGTGGTACCGCGCTTGAGGTTGAACGTCACACCGTCCACGGCCTTGACATAGCCCACGGTCTTGGACACCATGCCGCCCTTGATGGGGAAATACTTCTTCAGCTGATTGACCTGCAGAATGTACTGGGGGTCGTACTCCACAGGGGTGAAATTATTTTCGATGATGAGGGAGGACTTCTTCGCCTCTTTGGCATGCGCCTGTTCCTTGACGAAATCGTTGGCATTCTGGCTCTGAGTCTCTTTCAGCTCATCGAGGACCTGATCGTCGTTCTTTCCTGCTTTCCAAAACGGCATATCACTCACCCACCTTTCCGTTGTCAGCGCCGCCGGTCAGTTCTTCCTCTACCTGCTCCTCCAGATCGGGCCGCTTGCCGTCATAGTAGCGGTAGCAGGACACCTTGTGAGTGGGAGAGATGCTGACCTCACAGGGATACGCGCCGTCGCACGGTTCGACGCACATCTCGCAGCGATCCTTGAAGTAGCAGTAGTTCGGCATGTTGATGGGATTCGGCACCTTGCCGGGGATGGAATAAAGCTTATCCACCTGCCGGCCCACCACAGGCTTGGAGGCCATCAGACCGATGGTATAGGGATGTGCGGGATGGGCAAAGATCTCCTCCGCCGTGCCCTGCTCCACGATGCGGCCGGCGTACATGACCACCACATAATCCGCCATCTCGGCGATAACGCCCAAATCGTGGGTGATGAACATGATGGAGGAATTGATCTTATCCTTCAGGTTCCGCAGCAGATCAAGGATCTGGGCCTGAATCGTCACGTCCAGCGCCGTGGTCGGCTCATCGGCGATGATAAGCCGGGGACTGCACGCCAGAGCCATGGCGATCATGACGCGCTGGCGCATACCGCCGGACAGCTCGTGGGGGAAGTTCTTGTAAACGCCCTCGCTGTTGGCGATGCCCACCATCTCCAGCAGCTTGATGGAGTGCGCCTTGATCTCTTCTGCACTCTGATGCTTGTCGTCGTGAAGGGCAATGACCTCGTCCAGCTGGTCGCCGATGCGGAACACCGGGTTCAGCGCCGTCATCGGCTCCTGAAAGATCATGGAGACCACGTTGCCGCGCAGGTGCTGCATCACCTCGTCCGGCGTTTTCGTCACGTCGTAGGCCTTATTGCCCAGATTCAGGCGGATCTCACCCTCGACCACCTGACCCTGCGGCCGCTGCAGCAGCTGCATCAGGGACAGACTGGTAACGGACTTGCCGCAGCCGGATTCGCCCACCACGCCCACGGTCTTGCCGATGGGCACGGAAAAGGTGACGCCGTCCACGGACTTGACCACGCCGGTGTCCGTAAAGAAGTAGGTGTGGAGGTTATCGAACTCCACAGCGTTATTGGGATCGTGCATCTGAGTGAGATACTCCGTCTCCGGCACGTTCTTCCGCTTGCGCTTTTTCTCCAGCTCGTTGGTGATCTTGCGGTTTTCCTTGGAAATACGGCGGGATTCCTTCGCGGACAGATAGCCGTCATTATGCTTCTTAGCCATTCCGTTTCTCTCCTTTCTCAGCGCTTCATCTTCGGGTCGAACGCGTCACGCAGACCGTCGCCCACGAAGTTGAAGCCCAGCACCGTCAGCATCAGGCAGACACCGGCGGGGATCCAGATGAACCAGTACTCTGTCAGCACGTAGGAGTTGGAAACGTCGTTCATGATGTTGCCCCAGGAAGCGAAGGGGAACTTGACGCCCAGACCAAGGAAGGACAGTGTGGCTTCCGTGATGATGGTGGAGCCGAGGCTCATGGTGCAGTTGACGATCAGCTGCGGGATCACGTTGGGGATCAGATGCCGGAAGATACGGCGGGAAACGCTGATGCCGCAGGCCTCGGTGGCGGTCATGAACTCCTGCTCGCGCAGGGACAGGATCTGGCCGCGGACGAGACGGGCGATGCCCGGCCAACCAAGGAAGCCAAGAATCAACATCAGGTACAGCATACGGATCTGCGGATCGACGCGCATACCGTCCATGGCCGCGCCCAGAATGATGATGAGGGGCGTGGAGGGGATGCAGTAGAAAATATCCACGATACGCATGATCAAATTGTCCACCCAGCCGCCGAAGTAGCCGGAGACGCCGCCGAGGATCACGCCCAGCGTGGCGGAAATGATGACCACGATGAAGCCGATGCACAGGGACACGCGGCCGCCGTACATCAGGCGGGTCAGCATATCCATACCGTTCTTATCGGTACCCAGCAGATGCGTCTTGGTGGGGAAGGAGTAGTCGTCGAACACGCGGGTGGACGTACCCTCCTTGATGGACCACTGATACTTGGCGGGGTTATAGGACAGCTCGATCTCGCGGACCTCGCCGTTTTCATTGGTGTATTCGATCTGCGTTTCGCCCTTCTCCACGGCCTCAAGGACGCGCTCCTTGAACTCCTTGGAGATCACGGTGCCGGCTACCTTGGACTGGATCACGTAGCGGCTGATGTAGGCGATCTCCTCGCCGTCCAGCATAACGCTGCCGTCGTCCATGGCATAGGTCTTGCCGTCGGCGGTGAACTCCGGCTCACCGTTGACGTGGGCCTTCAGAGCGTTGAAGGTGAAGTTGAAGCTGAACTTCTCGCCGGTGACACTGGGGTTGATGATGTCCTTATAGGCCACCGCCAACAGCGTGTCACCCTGCGACACGGAATACAGGCTGTCGCCCTCCTCCGTGACGGTATAGGTGATGCCCTTGTAGGTGAATTCCTCGTTCTTGCCCATGTGCAGCGTCAGCTGCGCCTGCAGAACGGCACCGAATTCCTGACCGTCCGCTACCAGATAACGGTACTCGGTGTTCTCGGACATGGCGGCGTATTCCTTCATCTGGATATCGTCGCGGTAGAATACCTGATCCTGTCCGTAGGGGCTGACAAGGCCGCCGACAAAGGAGAAGATGAACATGACAGCCAGAATGGTCAGGCCCACCACGGCCAGCCGGTTGCGGAAGAACCGCTTGGCCACCAGCGTACCGGGCGACAGGACCTTGACGCGGCGGTCGTCGCTCAGAGAGTAATCCTCATGAGGCTTGTTGTCCTCGGAGGGCGTGTTGTCCTTGCCTGCGTATTCCTCGTTCAGCTCGTAGGAGCGGCGGCGGGCATCGGTGCCCGGCATTCCCTGCCCATGGCCGGGAACGGACAAATCTTTATCCTTCTTATCGTCGAAATAACTCATGCTTCACGTCCTCCCTTCTCAAGCGATGCGTACCCGCGGGTCGACCACGGCGTACAGAATGTCGGAGATCAGGTTGCCCAACAGGGTCAGGATCGCCAAAAACGTCATGTAGAACATGGAGAACGGGATATCGCCGGCCACCATGGCGTTATAGGAGATGTAACCGATACCGGGGATGGCAAACAGCGTCTCGGTGATCAGGGCGCCGGCGAACAGGCCGGGCAGGCTGCCGCCGATGAAGGTGACCAGCGGGATCAGCGTGTTGCGGAATGCGTGGTGATAAATGACCTTCTTTTCCGACAGGCCCTTGGCGCGGGCGGTACGGATATAGTCGGCGTTCAGTACCTCCAGCATGTTGGTGCGGACGTAGCGCATCCACGGGCCGATGGAGATGAACACCAGCGTCACGATGGGCAGCACCAGATGCTTTGCCATATCCAGCAGCTGGCCGAAGGCGCTCAGTGTGTTGAAGTCACGTCCTGTCAGGCCCACCAGATCGAACCAGCCCAGCTTCACGGAGAACACCAGCTTCAGCAGCGTGGCGAAGAAGAAGGTAGGCAGGGACATGCCCAGCAGGGCGATGGTAGTGACGGTATAGTCAGTCACGCTGTACTGCTTGGTGGCGGCCACGATGCCCAAAGGCACCGCGATCAGCAGCTCAAACACAAGGGAGATGGCGCCCATGATGAAGGACACCCAAATGACCTCGTTGAACTTTTGCAGCACGGGCACCGTATACTTCCAGCTGTCGCCGAAGTTGCCGGTAACAAGGTTTTTCAGCTGTACGAAGAAGCCGGGGATCAGGTCCAGATCCAGACCGTATTGTGCGTTCAGCTGTGCCAGCCATTCCTCATAGGGCTTGGAGCCGGGGGCCTGAGACAGCTGCCGCGCCATCGTTTCCACATAAGAGGCGGGGAGACAGCGCATCAACACATAGATGATGAATGTCACGAAAAACAAGATCAGAATTGACAGCAGCGTGCGTTTGACTAAAAATTTGCGCATATGATCCCTCCGTTTTCAGCCGGCCATGCCCTGCGCAGGGGATGGCCGCCCTCGTTTGATATGGTACTGCGTAATGATGACGGGTCTTTGCGTATCAGGCAGTCGTTCCGGCATGGACGTCGAACCGCCTGACTCATACGCAGAGAGTCTGGGGATAGGATACCCTGCGGCTTTTCAGCCGCAGGGTACCCATCTTAAAGGTCAAAGCCTTTAAGGAAAAAACAGATGTATAGAACCGAAGCTTACTTAACGTCCAGCAGCTCCAGATCGTTGTACCAGCTCCAATAGGTGGTGATGTCGGGAGTGACGGTATCCAGATCCACGCGCTGAGAAGACAGAATGATGCAATTCTGACGCTGGTAGACAGGGATCTCCACCGCCCAGTCGGCCACGATGTCCAGGCACTCCTTATACAGGGTCTTACGATAGGTCTGATCGGTGGACTGGCGGGCCTGCATGATCAGGTCGTCCAGCTCAGCGTCCTTGATCCAGTAGGACTTCTCGTTGGAGCCACCGTTGCTGTGATAGATCTGATACATATCGGGATCGGGAGTGGCCTGCCATGCCATGGCGAACATATCCACGTTGCCGGCGTTGATGGCGTTGGTCATCTCGGAGAAGTTGGACATATCGGAGACGATCAGGTTGAAGCCGATCTCCTTCAGAGCCTCGGAGGCCAGGGTCAGAGCCATGAAGGTGGGGTGGTCGCCCGTGCCGCTGCCGCCGACCATGACCTCAGCGTCCATGGGAGCGTCAGCAGGAGCAGCAGTGATCTTGCCGTCGGTGACGGTGTAGCCAGCAGCCTCGAAGTAGCCCAGAGCGGCCTGCTTGGCGGCGGCGTAACGCTCGTCAGCGGTCATGCCCTCGGTGTAGATGTCATTGCCGTCCACGTCGACGGAGAAGGCGACCTTGTAGTCTTCATCAGTGACACGGGGAGCGGCCCAGGAGGTATCGGAGATGGGGTAGTTGATGACGTTGGCGAACTCACCATAGTAGGAGTCGACAGCCACATCACGGTAAACAGCGATCACGGTAGCGATAGCCTTACGCAGATCCTTGGAGGCCTCGTCGCCGCCATTGCCGTTGCCGACCTTCACGCGGTTGGCGTTGAAGCCGACGTAGCCATAGCCCAGATTGGCGACCAGATCGGTCTGCAGCACGTCACCGGAGATCTCGCCGTTGGAGTTGGCCTTCTTGATCTGCTCGGCAGCCTCGGAAGAGTAGGAGGGATCGGTGATGTCGATGGTACCGGAAACGACGCCGGGGATCTTATCCACATCCTGCATCTCGCGCCAGATGATGGTGTCGATCTTGGGCTCGCCCTTCCAGTAGCCGGCGTTCTTCTGCAGGGTCACAGCGCCGTTGGAATAGCTCTCGAAGGTGTAGGGGCCGGAGCCGACAGGAGCGGAGGTGACGGACTTGACGTGGGACAGGTCGCCCTTGTCAAAGCCGAACTTGTTGTTGTCGTAATCGTACTTCTCGGTCTCGCCGTAGTAGTGCATGGGGCAGACGGTCACGGGGATCTGATAGATCGCGCTGGCGCTGACCTCGGTCAGGGTGACGGTCATGGAGTAGTCGCCGGTCTTGACGATACCGGAGACGTTGGCGGCGGACTCACCGGTCTGCACGCCGACGGTGTAGTCGGAGAAGGTGTCACCGATCTCGGCCTCGATCAGAGCGGAGATGCTGGTGCCGGCGGTCTCGGCATTGATGCCGTCGTCGGTGATGTCATAGCCGTACTTAGCCACGATGGCGGCCCAGAAGTCAGCAGCGGTAGCGTCGGCAGCCAGACCGTCGAAGCCCCAAGCGCCAGCGGCGGTAGCGACATCGTTGGCGTCAGCAGCGTCGCCGGCGGCCACACAGTAATCCACGATCTCCTGAGCGAACTTCTCGCCAGCGGCGTTGAAGGCAGCCCAGAAGGTGTTGTACTGATCCTCGGTGAAGTAGTCGTTGGCAGTGTAGCCGTCAGGACCGGCAGCCAGGATCAGGTTCATGCGGGAATCCATACCGGAACGGTAGGCCTCCAGACCCTCGATGGGGATGGAGTACAGAGTGGACACACCGTCATAGGTGGGGTCCAGCAGGACGTAGTAAGAGAAGATAACGTCGTCAATGGTCATCTCGGTACCGTCGGAGAACTTCACGCCCTCTTTCATGGTGATGTTGTAGTCCACGGTGCCGTCGGCGTTCTCGACGATATCACAGTCGGCAATGCCGGTGTATGTATAGTCGGTGCCGTTGTAGGGACGAACGTCGCCCTCGATGCCCTTCAGCACCACGGCGCCTTCACGGTCGGTGCCCAGCAGGGCGTCGAAAACCATGCTCATGACCTGGTTTTCATAATCGTTGGTGTAGAAGAAGGGAGAGAACTTACCGTCGAAGTTCTGCGTACCGACCACAAGAGTCTTGGTGGTCGAATCCTGCTGACCATTGTTGTTGCCGTTACCGCAGGCGGTGAACAGGCTGACACACATGATCAGAGACAGGATCAGCGCGAGTGTTTTTTTCATAAATCATACTCCTTTTTAATATTTGCAACAACGGGCATATGCCCGCAGAGCATACACAATGCTCCTGCGCGCGAAGCGCGCAGGAAATGGGGGTACCCCCATTTATGAGACTGTCGTTTGCCGGCAAAGCGCACGGTTCAGGGCGCTGTTCCGTACCGGAAAGGCGGCAGTCTCCCTTATTCGGTTGTCAGGCCGTTACTGCCCTCCGCCGGCTGCCATTGGCTTTGCAGCACGCTGCGGCGTGCCAGCAGCGCCAGCACAAGGACACATGCCTGAAGCAGCAGATAAACTGCCGCCGCCGCGCCGCGTCCGCCGCTGCCGGAGAGCAGCAGGTACACCGTTTCGGCGATCAGACCGGCTCCGGCCAGTATGGCACCGGCCAGACAGCGGCCCGGCAGGGCCTTCACCGTCGCCTGATAGACATAGGCACGCATGGGGTACTCCCTTACCTGCCAGCGTGTCATGGCCCACACGATGCTGCCGGTGACGCCGATCTGCGCGGCATAGGGCAGCAGCACATAGAAGCACCGCCCGACACCCGGCGCGGAGATACAGCCTCCGGCCACCACCGCGATCGCCATTACGACGGTCATCAGCCACAGGCGGCGCAGCAGCACGGTACGCGCCTGCGGCCCACCGGTGCAGACATAGCACGCGCCGGTATAGATGTAGTTGCCGGATACATCGCGGTAGAAGTCATTGAGATGGTCGCGGCGTCCCCGCCGCTTTTTTTCCTCGGCCATTACAGGATGCCGGTCATGTCGTAATCATCCAGCCACTTTTCCGCCGCGGCGCACACGCCCCGCAGGCAGTTTTCGTCAAAGGGGCTTTCCAGACCGGCGTTCCGCAGCAGCTCAGTGAAGGTACGGCTGCCGCCCTGCTCGGCGTAGGCCATATAGTGCTTCCACGCATCGGCCGGATCCTTCTGGATCATGGCCCAGAACTCCAGCGACACGGTCTGCGCCAGACAATAGTCAATGTAGTAGAAGGGCGTGACGTAGATATGGGTCTGACGCTGCCAGCGGCGGCCCTCGGTATAGAAGGGCAGGTCGCTGTCGTTCATGTTGAGCCAGGGCGTATAGACAGCGGTCAGCTCTTTCCATGCGGCATTGCGCTCTGCGGGTGTCATGTCGGGCTTCTCGTAGACGATATGCTGGAAGTGATCCACCATGGTGCCGTAGGGAATGAACGTCAGCGCACCGGCCAGATGGCTGTACAGGAACTTGCGGGTATCCGGGCCGAAGAAGCCCTCGGCCCACGGCCACGCAAAGAACTCCATGCTCATGGAGTGTACCTCGCAGGCCTCCATGGTAGGCCAGATATAGCTGGAGGGGATGCGCTTGCGGTTGACCCAGCTGGCAAAGGCGTGACCGGCCTCGTGGGTCACCACCTCCACGTCATGCTGGGTGCCGTTGAAGTTGGCGAAAATGAAGGGGACCTCGTAGTCGCCCAGACTGGTGCAGTAGCCGCCGGCCCGCTTGCCCTCGGTGCTCAGCACGTCCAGCAGCTCGTTGTCCAGCATGGTGCGGAAGAATTCCTTCGTCTCCGGCGACAGCTCGCCGTAGAACTTCATGCCCTGCGCCAGAATATCGTCAGGCGCGCCAACGGGGCGGGGGTTGCCGGAACGGAACTCCAGCGCCGCGTCCGCGAAGCTCAGGGGATAGCTCTTGCCCAGCCGCTCCGCCTGCTTGCGGTAGATCTTGTCGGCCACCGGAACCAGATATTTCTGCACCGCGGCGCGGAACTTCTCCACGTCCTCCTTGGTGTAGCAGTTGCGGGTCATGCGGTAGTAGCCCAGCGTGGTATAGCCCTCATAGCCCAGCTTCTTGCCCATGGTGTCCCGCAGGTGCACCAGCTTGTCGTACAGGGTGTCCAGCTCCTCGGCGTGCTCCATGGACCACTGGGCGTCGGCCTTCCATGCCGCCAGACGGCGCGCGTCGTCAAGATCCGTTTTCATAGGCTGCAGCTGGGACAGGGTGTAGACCTTGCCCTCGAAGGGGACCTGCGCCGAAGCCAGCAGCTTTTCATACTCCTGCGTCAGCTCGTTCTCCTGCTGCATTTCTGGAATGATCTCCGGGGAGAAGCTCTTGCGGGCGATCTCGGTATTCAGGAACATCAGATCGCCGAACTCGGCGGTAAAGTCCTTGCGGAACGGGGAGGCCAGCATAGCGGCCTTCCATGCCTGCTCATACTCCTCCAGCTCCGGCCCGAAGGTGTTCCAGAACTTTTCCTCCGCGTCATAGAAAGCGTCGCGGGTGTCGATGGAGTGGCGGACGGATGCCAGCGTCGCCTGCGTCTCCACGGAGCGGGACGCTGCCTGCTGATCCAGAAAGGCCTGCCGCGCCTCCTCATAGGACGCTGCGTGCTCCAGCCGCTGGGTCAAAGCGGTCATCTGCTGCTTGACTGCCTCCGGATCAGGGCGCTGATAAGGCATCTCTGAAAATTTCATGGTCGGTTCCTCCTTGTTGTGTTGCGCAGCCTGTGCGGTCAGGCTGCCGGTTTGCCATAGTTGCTATTGCTGGCGGTTGTAAATGGCGCTGACCGCCGTGCGGTTTCCGCCGATGAATACCACCGCCGCGATAACTGCTACCATCATGAAGCCGGTCAGCACCGTGCGCGGCAGCAGCACTGCCGTCAGTGCGCCCGCCGCCAGCTGGCCGGTAAGGCTTCCCACGGTGTTCAGCATATTGAACGCACCGTTGAAGCGTCCCTTTTTCTCGTCCGGCACATAGCTCTGCGTGGCGGAAATGCGGATCGTATAGCTGGTCACGCCCAGTACGCCGTTAAGGAAGCACAGGATCGCCATGACCGGGATCGCCGTATAGAGGTAAAAGCCCTCTGACAAAGATATGATAATGTATACGGCCAGCGCGATGGCGTATTTGTGTTTTGTGGGGAGCTGCACCTTATAGTGGAGCAGACCGCCCATTGCGCGGCCTACCAGCGCCATGCCCCACACCAGCATGTAGACATACTCGCCGTTTTCAAACGTGCCCTTGAAGTAGGGCAGCGTGATGACCTGCGACGCGCCGCCGGCCAGACAGCTGAACGTAAAATACGCCGCCACCGCCAGCAGGCCTTTTTCGCCGGACAGGTACAGAAAGCCCTCTTTGATATCCAGCAGCAGCCGCCGTCCGGAGCTTTGCTGCGCGGTCAGATTCTGCTTCTGCTGCTCGATATATTTCTCTTCCGCCCGGATCCGGGTCTCCGCGATGGCCGCGATCAGGAAGCACAGGGCATTGCCTGCCAGCAGCGGCGCGATGCCCGCCTTATTATAAATGAATGTAGCCACCGGGACCATTACAGCCGACAGCGTTTCCAGTACGCTGGCGATGGAGTAGGCCTTGGAGTAGTTTCCCTCGGTGATGAGCAGCGGATAAAAGCTGTCGTATGCTACCATGTATATGCTGTTGATGGAGCCGATAACGAAGCATCCCACCGCCAGCACCGGAAAGCTGAACCATCCGCGGCTGAGAATCCATGCCGCGCCGAGGTAGATCCCCGATGAAATGAAGTCCAGCGTATAGATCGTTTTCTTTCGGGAAAAGCGATCCAGAATCGCGCCGGAGAAAATGGGCATCACGATCTGCGGCACCGTAAAGGTGGCGATATAGATGGCGTACAGCATGCTGGACTGGGTATAATCCAGCACCAGCAGGCTCAGCGCGAAGCCCGACATGCTGTTGCCCAGCATGGAAACAACGCTGCCCAGCGTAATGATCGTAAAGTCCCTTGTCCACAGGGAACGTACATTTTTCTTTGCTTCCACGATTTTAACTCATAACCACAGCGACCCTGCCGCTGTCTCTCTCTTTTTCACAGGCAAAATAGTATTGTCGTTAGCCATTATAGCTGATTCTTACCAAATAAGCAAGAGTATTGTTCATCAGTTTTATCAATTTTCGTTGTTTTATCATTTTTCTTTATCAGTCTAAAGGGCTATTTTGCCAGAAAATTGGAACAAAAAGGAAGGAAATCCAACAAAAAACGTCCACGAGGAAAAAACGCCGCCGCAGGAAATTCCTGCGGCGGCGCGGTATTATTCTGTCAGTAGCACAGGCATTTCTCTGCCTGAAGGCGGAAAGCGATCGTTTCTCCCGGTGCGACCGCTCCGATATCCGCAGCGGCGGCGCGGATCATCACCGCGTCCGGTGCGTGCTCCGGCTGGAGCAGCACCACCGAGGTCTCCAGATCCTGAATGACCCGGAAAACGCGGGCGGTGTACGGGCCGTCCCCCAGAGTGATGGCGCTGTCGGGGATGGCTACTTGCTCAGCGGGGTGAACAGCACCTTCTCGAACTCGGCGGAAGCGTCAGCGCTCTGGAGATAGGCCAGGAACGCGGCGGCAGCATCCTGCTGGGCGGAGGTGTTCAGCACGGCGGCGGGATAGATGACCTGACCGCACATATCGGCGGTGGCCTCGGCGGCCACGGTCAGACTGGCGGAGTAAGCGTCGGAGGCATAGATGATGCCGCAGTCCACGGTGCCCTCAGACACGGCGGTGGTGACTTCCTTCACGTTGGAGCCATAGGTCAGGTTGGCGGCAATGGCGGCCTCATCGATCTCGTAGTAAGCAAAGATCTTCTTGGTGTACTGACCCACGGGCACGTCCTCGTTGCCGATGGCCAACGTCACGCTGCCGGCCTTCAGCAGCTCGGCCAGCTTATCAAAGCTGTCGATGCCCTTGTCGCTGCCCTCGGCCACGGCCAGAACTACCTTGTTCTCCAGCAGGTCCAGACGGCTGCCCTCTACCAGCATGTCCAGACCGTCGGGGTTCTTGTCGGCGTCATCCTTCAGGGTGCCGTCCAGCTGGTTCATCTGCTTGGGAGCGGCGGAAATGAACAGGTCGCAGGAAGCGCCTTCCTTGATCTGGGTGTACAGCTTGCCGGAGGAATCGAAGTTGAAGTTGATCTTCACGTTCTCGTTCTCAGCCATGTACTTTTCGCCGATGGCGGTCAGGGATTCGGTCAGGGAGACGGCGGCAAACACCGTCAGCTCCACGGTCTCGGCGGGGGCTGATCGTCGTTGTTGGCGTCATTGTTGGCGTCATTGTTGGCGTCGGCCATCAGGCTCAGCGCCATGACCAGCGCCAGCAGCAGGGAGATAAACTTTTTCATCATGTTTTTCCTTTCTTGGTTGGTTTTACCATCGATTAACAAGGGCCCTTGTCATTCGATGGTATTTTTATCTGATCGCAATTCTTTTGCAAGGATAACGGCTTTCAAAATCATACGCCCATCGGGCGTATGACGCTTTTATTTGCCGAAGGGGCAGATGGGATAGCGGCACTCGCCGCAGCCAAGGCACAGCCCGCCCTCGCCCAGGGCGGCGATGTCAGCGCGGGTGACGGGGACGTCCGCCGCCACACGGGGCAGCAGCAGGTCAAACACCGTAGCGCCCGCGTACATGACGCAGTCGGGCAGGCCCATCACGGGCATACCGTCGTCAAAATAGCCCAGCAGGAACATGGCACCGGGCAGCACCGGCGCGCCGTAGGCCACGATATTGGCACCTGCCGCCTTGATGCCGCCGGGGGTGTTGTCGTCGGGATCAACGCTCATGCCGCCGGTACACAGGATCATGTCGGGCTGCTTCTCCCGCATGGCCAGCACCGCGTCACGGACGTTCTCCACGCCGTCGCCGGAGTAAACCACCTCAAGCGTCTCAATGCCATAGGACTTCAGCTTGTCCACCACCACGGGGGTAAAGGTGTCCTTGATGAGACCGGACTTCACCTCGCCGCCGGTGGCGACGATACATGCGGTTTTCCGTACATAGGGCCGCAGCGTCAGCAGCGGCTCCGTGCCTGCGGCACGCTCGGCCTTTTGCAGCTTTCCCTCTTCAATAATGAGGGGGATCACCCGCATGCCCGCCAGCTTGTCGCCCTTGCGGACGGCGGTGCCGCCCTTCCGGGTGGCGATCATCACCTCGTCCTGACCGTTTACCGCGATCAGCCGCCGGGAGTCCACCAGAAACACGCCGTCACAGGCGGCCTTCAGCTCGATCTTGCCCTCTTTTACCGCGCTGCGGGTCATGTTCTCCTGCCCGCACAGGGCCAGCAGGCGCTCCGCCGCGTCGTTCTCATGCACCATGCCGGGGGTCATCTCCCAGACGTAGAGGTGCTCCTTGCCCATGCTCAGCAGCACGGGGATATCCTCCTCCGTGACCACATGGCCCTTGCGGAAGCGGGCGTCCTTGTACTTGTCCTTGATGATCTGGGTCATACATGGCACAGTACATGGCCCACGGCGTCCTGCGTCCGGATCAGCTTCATGATGTATCCCTCCTGACGGCACACATTGGAATCTGGCCTATTTTACCATTTTGCGCGGCGTGATTTCAAATTGATTGTACGATATTGTCGGATCTTGTGACGGCGTTGCCGGATTGCCCTTGACAGAACCGGTCGAAGCCACTATGATACAGGGGAAAGGCAGGTGCTGTACCATGGTGGATGGCAATATCATACTGTCCGTTGCCAAGGCGATGGAGCTGCTGCAAACACTGAGTCAGGCGGGGAAGCCTCTGTCGCTGAAGGAGATATCCGAGCAGTGCGGCTATCCCAAAAGTACGGTTTTCGGTCTGCTAACCACCATGCGGACATACGACGTGATCACGCAGGACGCGGAGGGCAAGTACACGCTGGGCCTGCGGCTGTTTGAGTATGGGCGGCAGGTGGAGCGGTCATGGGACATCTCGCTGGTGGCCCATCCCTATATGGAGCGGCTGTGTCAGCAGACCGGCGCGTCGGTGATGCTGTCCATCTGCGAGGGTGACAGCGTTATTACACTGGATCAGGTGGAGGCGCGGGACAAGCTGCGCATCGTCTCGGACGTGGGTGCGCGGCTGCCCATCTACTGCACCTCGCAGGGGAAAATGTTTCTGGCCCACCGGCCGCCGCAGGAGGTGGAAAAGCTTCTCCGGCGGCAGAACATGACACCCTTTACGCCCCATACCATCATCGACCCCGCCGCGCTGATGCAGGAGATACGCCTGTGCCGCGCCAACGGCTACGCCATTGAAAACGGCGAGTACAAGATCGGCCTGCGCTCCATTTCCGCGCCGGTCTATACAGTGGAGGGCGAGGTCAGGTACACCATCGGTGTGATCGGCATGTTCCGCAGCACCCATTCCGACGAATTTCATGCCGCTGTGGAGCAGGTCTGCGCCACGGCCTCCATGCTCTCGGCGGCACTGGGCTATCGAAAAAAGGAGGAAACCCTATGAGCTATACAGCGGCGGTCATTACCGTCAGAGATCTGGGCAGCAGGGGACAGCGGAAGGATACCAGCGGCCCCGCTGTCTGCGGTATGCTGGAGGAGGCGGGCTTTACCGTCGTCCACACTGCCATCGTGCCGGATGAGAAGGATCAAATCAGCGCGGTACTCCGTGATTGCGCCGACACGCGAAAGATCGATCTTATCATCACCACCGGCGGCACGGGCCTGTCACCCAAGGATGTGACGCCGGAGGCCACACTGGCGGTGCTGGAGCGGGAGATTCCCGCCATCCCCGTGGCCATGTGGGCGGAGGGATTGAAGATCACGCCCCGCGCCATGCTGTCCCGCGCCGTGGCAGGCACACGGGGCAATAGCCTGATCCTCAACCTGCCCGGCTCGGAAAAGGCGGCGCGGGAGAACCTGACCGCCGTGATCGGCGCACTGGAGCATGCCATGCACATGATCGCCGCCGAAGGCCACGAATAACAGATTTGGCTGCTATCATCTGGCGTGCCCTTTCGCAGCGGAGAGGGTGCGCTTTTTCCGTGGAAGCTGGCGGGCGCCTTGACATTTTTTGCCGGACGTATTACAATAGCCCCGTCAATGCTGCGGTGAGCGGCTTTTTCAAACACGGACAGTTAGTTGCGACTAACCGTATAGCGGCATCAAAGGAGACGGAATGAAGGACAACGAACTGCAATTTGACCGCACCTGCCATGTGTTGTACTCCAAGCCCTGCAAAAAAGAGATTCAGCAGAAGATCGCCCTCCATTATCCGCCGGAGCAGCGGGAAGCGGTGTGGGAGCAGGTGCAGCGGCAGTATGCGGCGTTTCTCGCCGACTGGCGCACCGATCTGGGCGGCAGAAAGAACTTCCACAACGGCGCGGGCGGCACCTATGACTGCATTGCCATCCTGAGCTACTACGTCGTCTGCAAGGCGGTCACCTCCTTCCGGGAGATCGAGGAGATGGAGGAAAACCTGATCCTGCCCGCCTTCCGCAGACTGCGCTTCGTGGACTGCAACAAGCCCTTCTGGCGCAGGCTCATGTATCAGGCGTTCACCTCGGCCAAGGTGCGCTGCGACAAGTGGCACGATTACGAGATGAAGGTTGCCCCCTATGAGAAGGGAAAGCCTATCTATTATGAGTTTACGGCGTGCCCTGCGGCGGAATTTGCCATCAAGAACGGGCTGACGGACATCATGCCCGCCCTGTGCAACGTGGACTTTGTGTCCATGGAGCTGCTCCACGCGCGGCTGGTGCGCACCACCACCTGTGCCAACGGCTGCAAATGCGACTATACCATCTGCGGCGATCGAGACGAATATCTGAAGGCGCATCCCGAATACCGGGATGAAGCGGGTTATCGGAGGAACGTATGAAATACCATATTGAAAAGAACACCGTGCAGGAGACGCTGGTGATCCCCCTGTACGGACGGAAGATGTGCTCGGAGCTGTATCCGCGGCTGTTTTATGATGAAACGGCTGTCCGGCTCATGGATGAGGTCGACTACGATTTTTCGGCGCTGGCCGGGAAGTCCAAAAGCGTCATGCATCGCTTCGGCTTTCTGGAGGTGGCCATGCGGCAGAACGATCTGGCGTGGGAGGTGCGCGACTATCTGCGGACCCATCCCAACGCGGCGGTGGTCAATCTGGGCTGCGGGCTGGACGATACCGGCCGGAGTTGTGATAACGGCAGGGGCAAGATCTACAATCTGGATTTTCCCGCCGTTATCGACGTGCGCAATGAGCTGCTGCCCGCCGGAGAGCGGGAGGAGAACATCCCCTGCGACCTGAACGACACCTCATGGTTCGGGAAGATCGATGCGTCCAATGGCGTGGTGTTCTTCGCGGCAGGCGTGTTCTACTATTTCCTGACGGAGCAGGTCAAGGCACTGGTGCAGGCTATGCACGCCGCGTTCCCCGACGGACGTCTGGTGTTCGACGCGGCCAACAGAAGGGCCGTGAAGCTGATGCTGAAGACGTGGATCAAAACCGCCAACATTCAGGACGTGGGTGCGTATTTCGCCGTGGTGGACGCCAAAAAGGAGCTGTCACCATGGGCACTGGGCATGCGGGTATCCAGCCGCGGCTACATGCTGGGCTATCAGGATCTGAACGATCCCTCCGTCAGCGGATTTTTCCGCTTTTTGGCCAAGGTGGGCGACAACATGATGAACATGCAGATCGTCCGATTGGAGTTTTGATACCATAAAAAAAGACCTCCGGAGTTCCGGAGGTCTTTCTTTATCATTTCTTTTCGTCGGGCAGCAGGTCGGTCATGCTCTTGAGACTGATGCCCAGCGTGGACATATTGTGCAGCAGGGCAGAGGTGGTAGGCGGCAGAACGCCCGCCACGCCCAGCACGATCAGCGAGAAGTTGAAACCCACGATGAACCGGTAGTTCCGGTGGATGCGGGCCATCAGCGCCTCGCCCAGCTTCCGCAGCGTCACCAGCTCGAACAGGTCCTCCGACGCGATGGTGATGTCGGCGATCTCCCGGGCGATGGCCGCGCCGGTGGAGATGGCGATGCCTGCGTCGGCCTCCGAAAGAGCGGGGGAGTCGTTGACACCGTCGCCCACCATGATAACGGTACGACCGGCAGCCTTTTCCTGACGGATGAATTCCGCCTTATCCTCCGGCAAAACCTCGGCGAACACGGCGTCCACGCCAACCTGACGGGCCACGGCCTCGGCGGTCTTGCGGTTGTCGCCGGTCATCATGACCACCTTGGAGATGCCGCACGCATGCAGCGCCTGTACGGCGGCGCGAGCCTCCTTCCGTAAGGGGTCGAAAACGCAGATGACGGCAGCCAGCTCTCCGGCAATGCACAGATACAGGTGGGAGTAGGCATCGGGCAGGCTGTCGAATTTCTCCTGCTCGCCCTCCGGAACACGGCAGCCCTCGTCCTCGAACACGAAGTGGGCGCTGCCGATCAGCACCGATTTGTTTTCCACCATGCTGGAGATGCCGTGAGCCACCACATACTGCACCTGCGAGTGGTATTCCTCATGGGAAAGGCCGCGATTCTTGGCCTCCTCCACCACAGCGTTGGCCATGGAGTGGGGATAGTGCTCCTCCAGACAGGCAGCCAGCCGCAGCATATCCGGCTCCTTGTAATTGCCGAAGGTGATGATCTGAGCTACCTTGGGGGTGGCATAGGTCAGGGTGCCGGTTTTGTCAAACACGATGGTGTCGGCTTTCGCCACGGCCTCCAGAAAGCGTCCGCCCTTGACGGAGATGCGGTGGCCGCTGCTCTCCCGCATGGCGGACAGCACCGCGATGGGAATGGCCAGCTTCAGCGCGCAGGAGAAGTCCACCATCAGCACCGCCAGCGTCTTGGTGATGTTGCGGGTCAGCACATACGTCAGCGCCGTGCCGCCCAGCGTATAGGGCACCAGCCGGTCCGCCAGACGGGCGGCCTTGTCCTCGGCGGTAGATTTTAGCTTCTCCGACTCCTCGATCATGTGAACGATGCGGTCATAGCGGCCGCTGCCGGAGGCTTTCTCCACCTGAATGACGCACTCGCCCTCCTCGGCCACGGTGCCGGCGTACACATAGCTGCCGGGCCGCTTGGGAACGGGCATGGACTCGCCGGTCATGGAAGCCTGATTCACCATAGCCTCGCCGGACACCACCTTGCCGTCCAGCGGGATCATGCTGCCGGTACGCACTACCACGCAGTCACCGGCCTTCACGTCGGAGACTGGCACCAGCACCTCGGTGTCGTTTACCTGAAGCCAGACCTTGTCCACGTTCAGGCTCATGACACCGGCCAGATCGGCCACGGATTTCTTGTGGGTCCACTCCTCCAGAATTTCACCCAGCCGCAGCATGAACATGACGGAGCCGGCGGTGGAGAAGTCGCCCCGGACGATGGACACCGTTACGGCGGTGGCATCCAGTACTGCCACGGACAGCTTGCCGTGCCACAGGGCTTTCAGCCCCTCCTTGATGTACTTCACGGAGCGGATCACCGCCAGCGCCGAGGTGATGGGGAAGGGCAGGAACAGCTTGGAGATGCACCGCCGCATGACGGTCATGACCAGCTTGTCCTCAAACTCCCGGTTCAGGGCGCGGGAGGTGTGCTCCGGAACCAGCTCCATGGCCTCGGCCTTGGGGAAGGAGAAGGCCGCCAGCGCGGCAATGACGTCGCCGCGCCTTCCGGTATAGAGCACCACGGCGTCCTGAGTGCGGTCATAGACCTTGACCTCAGTCACGCCGCTGATGCTGCGCAGAGAGTATTCCAGTACGTCCGCCTGATGCAGCGTCATGTATCCGCAGTACAGATGCACCCGCAGACGCCCGGCGGATTCGTGGAGAATGTTGCATTTCATGGTTATTCAGCGCTGGCTTCTTCCTTGGAAGTGTCCTCCACCACGGCGGCGGCAGCCTCTTCGGCCCGCTGCTGGTTGATGGCCTTGGCGTCGGCGTAAATATCCTCGGCGTTCTCACGAACGGTGGTGACGGTCTCCATCACGCTGTCCTTGGCGCGCAGCACGGCGGCGGTGGTGTGGGTGTATACCTTCTTGGCATCCTTGCTGCTGAGCACCTTGATACCGGCGGTGCCGAACAGCACACCGGCGGCGAACAGACCTAATTTCTTCATCATAGATTACCTCCTGATCTGATAAATTCGTCGATTAGCATATGCTAATTCTTGCCTGTACTATATCATGGGATAGGTAAAAAATCAAGATTTTGTCACAAAAAAAGTGACAAAAATTCCAAGAAGGATGATGAAAAAAGAATAAAGTTGCCCAAGTCGCAGGCGCTGCTCCCGCGGCGGCAGTTGACAATCCGGAGACGGCGGGCTATAATTTACCCATACCGATTGTGGAGGTCAAAGCATGAAGCAATGCATGGATGCGGACAATCTGCACCGCAGACTGAAAAAGATTATCGGGCAGGTGCAGGCCATCGACCGCATGATCGACGAGGATGTCCCCTGTGAGGATGTGCTGGCCCAGATCAACGCGGCCAAGGCTGCGCTGCACGGCTGCGGCAAGGTGGTGTTGGAAGGGCATATCAAGCACTGTGTCCGGGACGGCATCGAGCACGGAGATGCCGACAAGACCATCGAGAGCTTTACCAAGGCGGTGGAGCGGTTTTCCAACATGGGCTGAACATAAAAAAGAAGGGTGAAGCCCTTCTTTTTTTCTTGACAAGGATACCCATAGGGGTATATTATACACATACCCCCTATGGTATAAAAGGAGAATAGCTATGAACTCGCTGATGGAAAAGCTGGAGCACCTGCTGGAGCTTGGCGGCATCAAAAAGGATGTCACCCTGCTGGTGATCTCCGGCATCGCGGTCATTTGCAGTCTGGCAAAGTGGCAGCCGCTGCCCTTTGATATGGCGTGGGTGGCCATCATTCTGTGCGGTGTTCCCATTGTGCTGGAGGCCATCATCGGCCTTGTGACTGCCTTTGACATCAAAGCGGACGTGCTGGTGTCGCTGGCGCTGATCGCCTCGGTCTGCATCGGACAGGACTTTGCCGCCGGTGAGGTGGCCTTCATCATGCAGTTGGGCGGCCTGCTGGAGGAGCTGACGGTGGCAAAGGCCCGGGCGGGCATCGAAAAGCTGGTGCACCTGACGCCGCAGACGGCGCGTGTGCTGCGCGGCGGCAACGAGGAGATCATCCCTGCGGAGCAGGTGCAGGTAGGCGACCGCATCCGCGTGCTGCCGGGCGAGGGCGTCCCTGTGGACGGCGTGATCGTTTCGGGACAGACATCCATCAATCAGGCGGTCATGACCGGCGAGTCCCTGCCGGTGGATAAAACGGTGGGGGACGCCGTGTCCAGCGGCACGGTGAACCAGTTCGGCGCCTTTGAGATGGAGGCCACCAAGGTGGGCGAGGACAGCTCCATCCAGCGGATGATCCGGCTGGTGCAATCCGCCGACGCGGGCAAGGCCAAGATCGTGGGCATCGCGGATCGCTGGGCCACATGGATCGTGGCCATTGCGTTGACTGCCGCGGCGCTGACGTGGCTCATTTCCGGACAGATCATCCGGGCCGTCACCATCCTTGTGGTGTTCTGCCCCTGCGCGCTGGTGCTGGCGACGCCTACGGCCATCATGGCGGCCATCGGCAACGCCACCAAGCATGGCTTCCTTGTCCGCGAGGGAGACGCGCTGGAGCGGCTGGCCGGCGTGAAGGTGATCGCCTTTGACAAGACCGGTACGCTGACCTACGGCGCACCGGAGGTGGTGGCCGCCGTCAGTGTGCGGGAGGAAACACAAAATGGTCATTAAAATCATTGCACTGATTATCGGCGTCCTGATCCTTGGCACCGGACTGTACTATCTCTCCAAAGAGAAGCACGATCCGGAGTCCCGCAAGATCTACGGTATTGTCAGTGCCGTAGGCGGCGTGGTTGCCGTGGCGGCGGCTCTGCTGCTGGTGCTTTGACCGGAACCACACGCAAATACGAAAAAGCGGGCCAGCGCCCGCTTTTTCGCTGCCTCCTATGGCTTGTATCTGGAGAATGGTTCTGTTATACTGGATAAAAATGAGGCTTGCGGAGGGTTTGAAGACGAAAGTGGAACAGTTCGTCATGGCATATGGCGTAGAGCAGGACAGGCTGCGGGCCATCCTACCGGAGGGCTTTGTGTCGCTGCGGCCGGTGCTGCGCATCAACGCGGAGGTCAGGGAGGGCTGCAGCGGCTATGTGGAGTTCAATACCGCCGTGGAAAAGGACGGCGTCCGTGGCTGGCTCAACATCGGCTTCTGGAACGATGTACCCTATGAGCGGGACGGGAAAACGGAGACCTTCAAGACTGACTTCCTTGAAATACGCTTTACCGGCGTGGGGATCGAGGGCTCCTGTCCGGCGGAAAAGGATAACGCGGGGTGCTTTTTCCTTGGTGAGGGGCTGAGAGCGCCGGAGCTGATCGCCAGCGGGAAGGAGTTCTGCGACTGTGCGTTCCGCTGGAGCTTCACGGCGGAGGACGCCTATGGCGTCAGCATCGGAAAGACGCTGCCTGCCTATCCTACCGAGGTAAAGACGGTCTATCCCAAGGAGGCGTTCACCGTTGAAAACGCGGCGAAGATCCCTTGTCAGCAGGTGCTGGGAACATATGTGGTACGCTTCCAGCGGTAGTACTTGAAAGAGAAGAAAATGGAAAAGAGACGGTGCGCGAGCGCCGTCTCTTTTTTTGTGCGGGGCTTCCATTTTCTGGGAAATAATGCTGCTAATTTGTTTGTGCTGCGTGAATGATTGACGCTGTGCGGCAAACAAAAATAAAAAATTTTTTGTTAAAAAATTCGCATATTTCTTTAACGCTTTTTGTGGATAAAGTGAAAAATGTGGATTTTTTGAAACATTTGCACAATTTTAGATAAACACATGTGGTGGAAACGACGAAAAAAGGACTTGACAATTGTTAAAAAATGCGCTAACGTATGGCAATAATAATTGAAGGAGGTCCTAAGAATGGTACACTATATTCTCTTGAAGCTGACGAAAGACGCGGATGTGACCAGCATCTATTTCCGCTGCCGCAAGGCATGCGCAGAATTGGAAGTGGAGCTGCCCTTTGTACATGATACGGATGTGTACCGCTGCGAAACCGCAAGGGGCTCCAACGCGGATATCATGGTGGTCATGCATCTGGACGGGCCGGAATATCTGAACGACTATCTGCGCCATCCCAAGCGGCAGGCGCTGGTGGACGAGATGAAGGATTATGTGTTGGAGCGAATGTCCTTTGACGAGAAGGAAGCCTGTTGAACAGGCAGCGATCAACATCCCTACATAGAGAAGGAAGCGGCACATTCGTGCCGCTTCCTTCTCTATGTGGAAAACCGGAGATATCGTTTTATTCCGCGAGGGTGACCAGCTTCGCCGTGCGCTGCTCCATGGGAACATAGTGATCCTTGATGGTGACGGCGCGGTAGGCGGGACGCATGATCCGGTGGCAGGTCACCACTTCCTCGATGCGGTTGGCGCACCAGCCCGCGATACGGGCGGAGGCGAACAGGGGCGTGAACACATCCTCAGGGATGCCCAGCATGGTGTAGACAAGACCGGAATACATGTCCACGTTGGCGCACATGGGCGTGTCGTTGTGGCGGCGCTCCTGCACCAGCGGAATGCCCAACTCCTCCACCTTTTGCAGCAGGGCGAAGTCCTCGGCGTAGCCCTTGATCTCCGCCATGTGCTGGGCGTACTTTTTCAGCAGCACCGCACGGGGATCGGAGATGGTATACACCGCGTGGCCCAGACCGTAGATCTTGCCGGATTTATCACCGGCCTCGCCGTCCAGCAGCTTGTTCAGGTAATCCCGGATAGAGCCGTCGTCGTGGGGGTCTACGTTTTCCTTGATGTACTGGAACATCTCCATGACCTTGGCGTTGGCGCCGCCGTGCAGCGGGCCTTTCAGGGAGCCTACCGCGCCGGCGATGGCGCTGTAAGTATCCGTGCCGCTGGAGGACATGGCGCGGCAGACGAAGGTGGAGTTGTTGCCGCCGCCGTGCTCGGCATGCACCATCAGCATCATGTCCAGCAGATGGGCCTCCTCCTCCGTGTACTGCTTGTCGGGCCGGATCATCCGCAGGAAGTTCTCCGCCGTGGACAGGTCATCCTCCGGGAAATGGATGTGCAGGGAATCCCCCTGAAAGTAATGGCGCTTCACCGCATAGGCGTTGGCCACGATAGAGGGGAAGCAGCCCACCAGCTTGATGGATTGCAGCAGCATATTTTCCACCGACGTGTCGTCGGGATTGTCGTCATAGGAATACAGCGCCAGCACGCTGCGGGCCAGCTTGTTCATGATGTTCCGGCTGGGGTGGCGCATGATCATGTCCTCGGTAAAGCCGTCAGGCAGCTTTCTGGCCCGTTTCATGATCTCGTTGAAGTATTGCAGCTCCGTCTTGGAGGGCAGATAGCCCAGCAGCAGCAGATAGGCCACCTCCTCATAGCCGAAGGTGCCCGCCTTGCGGTGGGCCTCCACAATCTCGTTCAGCTCGATGCCGCGGTAGTACAGCTGGCCGGGCTTGGGGATACGCTGGCCGTCCTGAATGAAGTAGCCCTGCACGCTGCCCACCTTGGACACACCGGCCAGAACGCCGGTGCCGTCGCTGTTGCGCAGGCCGCGCTTCACGTCGCCCCGGTAGTACTCCTCACCGATGTGGTATTCCTGCTGGATCAGCTGGCTCAGGGAGCCTGCGAATTTTTCAAGTGTTCCGCCGTTGTTGCTCATGATGGTGTGCTCCTTTCCATAGCCGCGCCCCGTGGGCGTTCCTCAAATACGAGTTCATTATAAACCTGTTGTTTCGGTTTTGCAAGTAGAAATTTTATAAGATTCATTTTTGCACACTATACAATGTGAAAATTTCGTCAAACGCAAAAAAATGCATGTTGCACAAATTGAACTTGCATTGTGCGAACTGTATGCAAAAAACCGGACGGGGTAACCCCGCCCGGTTCATTTTAATAAATAGTGTTTATTTCAATCTCTTATCGCACTTCTTGCTGAGCCACGTTCCCAGACTCTGGAACAGCTGCACCAGCAGGATCAGCAGCACCACCGCCACCAGCATCACCAGATACTTATAACGATAGTAGCCGTAGTCAATGGCGATCTTGCCCAGACCGCCGCCGCCGATGATACCGCTCATGGCGGAGTAGCCCAGAATGGTGGTCAGTGCGATGGTCACGTTCTGGATGAGAGAGGGAACGCTCTCCGGGATCATCACCTTGCAGATGATCTGCATGGGCGTGGCACCCATGCTTTGGGCGGCCTCAATGATGTTGCCGTCCACCTCGCGGAGGCTGGTCTCCACCAGACGGGCCACGAAGGGGAAGGCCGCCGCCACCAGCGGCACGATGGTGGCCGTGGTGCCGATAGAGGTGCCGATCAGCAGGCGGGACAGGGGGAACACCATAATCATCAAAATCAGGAACGGCACGGAGCGCAGCAGATTGATGATGACATTCAGCACCTGCATCAGCCAGCGGGGCAAGGGCAGCACGCCGCCCTTTTCGCCCACCACCAGCAGCACGCCCAAGGGCAGGCCGATGACCAGCGACAGCGCCGTACTGAGCACCGTCATGTAAAAGGTCTCCCAGATGGCGAAGGGCAGGGAGGGCAGCACCGTCATCAGATCCTGTACGGACTGGGCGCTGAACAGATTACTGTACATCGTGGTCGACCTCCTCTACCTGCACATTGGCGATGTTCTGAATGAAAGCGACTGCCCGGTCAAAGTGGGCGCTGGGGATGCCCAGCATCATACTGCCGTAGACCTCCTCGGATAGGCTCTGGGTGCTGGCGGAGATGACGTTGCAGAAGATGTTCTCCTCCGCCGCCAGTCGCGCCACCATGGGGATGCTGGTGGTCTTGCTGTCCTTGAACACCAGACGCACCAGACGCTCGCCGGAGGGATCGTATACCTGCGCGTCGGCGCCGCCGGGGAACACCAGGCGGCGGCCCGCGGCGGACTTGGGTGCGGCAAACACCGTGCCCACCATGCCGGATTCCGCTACCACGCCGCCGTCCAGAATAGCCACATGGCTGCAAATTTCCTTCACCACGCTCATCTGGTGGGTGATGACCACCACGGTGATGCCCAGCTTTTTGTTGATGTCCCGGATCAGCTCCAGGATCTGACGGGTGGTGTTGGGGTCAAGGGCGCTGGTGGCCTCGTCGCACAGCAGCACCTTGGGATCGGTGGCCAGCGCGCGGGCAATGGCGATGCGCTGCTGCTGGCCGCCGGAGAGCTGGGCGGGGTAGGCGTTGGCCTTGTCGGGCAGGCCCACCAGCTCCAGCAGCTCGCGGGCGCGCTTCTCGGCGTCGGCCTTCTTTACGCCCACCAGCTCCATGGGGAAGCATACGTTCTTCAGGCAGGTCCGCTGCATCAGCAGGTTGAAATGCTGGAAGATCATGGTGATGCCCCGGCGTGCCTCGCGGAGCTGGGCGGGGGTCATGGTGTCCAGCCGCTGGCCGTTCACCACGATCTCGCCGCTGGTGGGACGCTCCAGCAGGTTGATGCACCGCACCAGCGTGCTCTTGCCGGCGCCGGACATGCCGATGATACCGTAGATGTCCCCGTCCTCAATGGTAAGGGAGACGTCCTTGAGCGCGTCTACCCCTCCGGCAGTGCCGGAATCAAACGTCTTGCTGACGTGTTTCAGTTCGATCATGGACGTCTCCCTCCTTCTTCCTTACTTGCTGGCGGTCACAGCGTCCAGCGTGGTCTGCTTGCCGCCGTACAGGCCCATGGGCTCCACGTGGATGGCGGAAACAGAGACGATGTGAGTGCCGTTCTGGGCATTGAAGTCCTCCAGATAGGGCAGGTGCTGGAAGTAGTTGGCGTCCACAGTGCCGTCGTCCACCACGGTGTTGGGCACAACATAGTCATTGTAGACCTGAATGTCCAGCGTGATGCCCTTGTCGGCCAGAATGGTCTTGACGACCTCGAGGATCTCGGCATGGGGAGCGGGGGAGGCGGCGATGGTGATGGTCTCGCCGTTCAGGGCGTCGTAATCCACAGTGGCGTCATAGCCGTCGGTGGGGTTCTCCACCACGGAGACCACGGAGCCGTTGTACTTCTCGTTGATGTAGTCAACCACCTGCTGGCTCTCCAGAGCGGCCTTCAGGGCCAGCGTCTTGGGGGAGGTCTCGTTGCCTTCCTTCACGGTCAGGATATTGGCGTAAGCGGAGGCGCTGCCCTCGATCAGCAGGGAATCGCTGACGGGATTCAGACCGGCGCTGATGGCGTAGTTGCTGTTGATGACGGCGTAGTCCACATCCTGCAGCTGGTTGGGCAGTTGAGCGGCCTCGGCCTCGACGATCTCAACGTTGTAGGGATTCTCCACGATGTCGTTCTTGGTGGCGGTGATGCCTGCGCCGTCAGCCAGCTTGATGATGCCGTTCTCCTGCAGCAGCAGCAGGGCGCGGGCCTCGTTGGTGGTGTCGTTGGGAACAGCGATCTGGATGACGGGCTGGGTGTCGTCGCCGTCAGTGGTGTTGCTGTTGCCGCCGCAGGCGGTCAGGCTCAGGGTCAGGACCAGCGCCAGTGCCAGCGTGGCCAGCTTCACGAAGTAGTTGTGCTTTTTCATGATGTTTGTCTCCTTTTTTCATCAATGTAGGTTTGCGGGTGAAGAACAAAAATAAAACGGTGGCAGGTCAATCGACCTTCCACCGTTCATGACTGTTGTTCGTCCTGTGTTCAGCAGGACGCCATACCGTCAGGGAAAATCAGTTGACCGAATTGAGCGCGACGAAACATGCACATGCGGCACATGCACATCTCCATAGACATCATCATCACGGCGCTCAGCTTCTTCATCACTGATTTTCTCCTTTCCTCGGTTCTCAATGGCGTGTCCGCCTTGGATGGTGGCATGTTAACGCTTTCGGTGCCGTTTGTCAACCCCCTTTTTTACATTCCGGCCATTTGCAAGAAAATTCGACAGACTTCACCTACTGTTTTTGTATGGTTTCGACACAAGAGGCGTGCTTGGAATAATGACGGCTTTTGGCTGCCATTTGTTGGTAGTAGCATAAAAAGGATGCCGTGCCCGCTGGCACGGCATCCTTTTTATGCTTTTTTCAAAAACCTTCTCAAAAACCACACCGCCATCACGGCGCAGACGGCCTCGGATATCACCGGCGCGTACCAGATGGCGCTGCCGCCCACGGTGAAGGCCAGCGCCGCCAGCGCCGCGGCCTGAAACACCAGTCCTCGGCCTACGGAGATGCAGATGGCTCCGGTGGGACGCTCTACTGCGGTCAGGAAGCCGCCCATCAGGACATTGCTGCCCAGCAGCAGATAGCACAGGCCGTACCGTCGCAGCGCCCCGGCGGCGTCCGCCGCCAGTCCGGGATTTTCGGTTCCAAGGAAGATCCCGGCGATCTGCGGCGCGAACACCATCACGACGGCGCAGATGACCACCGTCATGATCCCCACCGCCGTAAAGCCGTACCGCAGCAGCTTGCGATAGCCCGCCGCGTCCTCCTTGCCGTAGTGATAGCTCACCAGCGGCTGGCTGCCCTGGGAGATACCCAGCATGGTGTTGATGATGAGGGTGTTCACATAGGCGATGATGGTGTAGCACACCAGTCCGTCGTCTCCCAGACACCGCAGGATGATGCGGTTGAACAGGAAGATCATCACGCCGTTGCACAGCTCCGTCACGCCGTCGGCCACGCCGATGGACAGCAGCCGCTTGTAGATATGCCAATCCATTTTGAACTTCACAAAATGGAAGGTGTTGTGTCCCCGCAGGAAGTGGCGCAGATAAATGACGCAGGTCAGCAGCTGGGAAAGTCCCGTGGCAAAGGCCGCGCCCCAAACGCCCCAGTCCAGAATAAAGATGGCCACATAGTCCAGCACGCAGTTGGTCAGGCATCCGGTGATGACCGTCAGAATGGCGATGCGGGGATACCCGTCGGTCTTGATGAGCACCTCCATGGTGTAGGACACAATGAAGCACACCGCAAAGGGCGCAAGGCCCCGCAGATAGTCCATGGTGTACTGATAGGTGACACCCTTTGCGCCCAGCAGCACGGCGAACGGCTCCAGAAAGGCGAATACCAGCACCGTGATGGTCAGGCCGATACATGTCAGCAGCAGCGTGTTCTGGCTGAACAGACTGTTGGCCTTTTCACCCTCGCCCTTGCCCAGATAGATGGCGATGATGGTGCTGGTGCCCACGGCGAAGATGATGCCGATGGAAAACAGCACGTTGGTAAACGGCACCGCCAGATTCACCGCCGCCATGGCGTATTCTCCCACGCCCTTGGCGACCATCAGTCCATCCACAATGGAATACAGACTGAACACCATCAGTGACGCCACCGTAGCGGCCACGAAATGTAAAAACTGCGATAAAAGACTGCGCTCATTGAGCATTTTAGATAGTACTCCTCACTTTCCTCCCTCAGCTTGCAAAGGGGTATTTGTTCTATTTTAACGAAAATTTGAAGCGTTGTCAAATACGTTTTCTGTTAAGGAGATACAATATTAAAAACGGACGGAAATCTATGTAGAAAAAATAACAAAGCTTGTCAAACAGGCGGCTGTCATGTATACTGACGGTGTATATGAGAATTCATTATGGTTAGCATGGGGGAGTTTGGGCATGGGCATTGCGGACGTCATATCGCTGCTGGGCGGTATCGCGCTGTTCCTGTACGGCATGGCCGTTATGGGAGATAATCTGAAGAAGGTGGCCGGCAGCAAGCTGGAGCTGGTGCTCTATAAGCTGTCGGGCACGCCGCTGAAGGGCGTGCTGCTGGGCACCGGCGTTACCGCCGTGATCCAGTCCTCCTCCGCCACCTCCGTGATGGTGGTGGGCTTCGTCAACTCCGGCATGATGAAGGTGCGGCAGGCCATCGGCGTTATCATGGGCGCGATTTTGGGCACCAGCGTCACCGGCTGGATCCTGTGCCTGAACAGTCTCTCCGGCGGCAGCGGCTGGGTGGACCTGCTGTCCACCGCCACGCTGACGGGTCTGTTTGCCATCGTGGGCATCCTGTTGCGGATGGTGAAGGGCAAGCCTAACCGCAAGCATCTGGGCAACATCCTGCTGGGCTTCGCCGTGCTGATGTACGGCATGACCGCCATGTCCGGCGCGGTGGCTCCCCTGAAGGAGAGCGAAGCCTTCATTGATATCCTCACCAAGTTCTCCAACCCTATTCTGGGTATTCTGGTGGGCCTTGCCTTTACCAGCATCCTGCAAAGCGCCAGCGCCGCCGTGGGTATCCTGCAGGTGCTGGCCGGCACCGGCGCCATCACCTTCGAGATCGCGCTGCCCATCACCATGGGCATTGCCATCGGCGCGGCGGTCCCCGTGCTGCTGTCGGCGCTGGGCGCTAACATCAGCGGCAAGCGCACCGCCTTTGTGTACCTGCTCATCGACGTGCTGGGCGTGGTCATCTGGGCCACACTGTTCTACGCCACCAATGCCATCTTCCATTTTACCTTCCTGTCCGTCGTCATGACCACCGTCACCGTGGCGCTGATGAACACCCTGTTCCGTCTGGCCACCGTGGTGGTGCTGACCCCCGTCATTCCGCTGCTGGAAAAACTGGTGGTCTGGCTGATCTCCGACAAGGGAGACGAGCTGCTGTCTCAGCACGATATGGACCGTCTGGAGGAGCGCTTCCTCCAGCACCCGGCGCTGGCCATCGAGCAGAGCCGTCTGGTGACCGATTCCATGGCGGAAAAGGCGAAGGACAACCTGCTGCGTGCCATGGCCCTGCGGGGTGAATACAGCAACCGGGGCTATGAGATGGTGGACGAGTCCGAGCAGCTGATCGACCGCTACGAGGACAAGCTGGGCACCTATCTCATGAAGCTGACGGCCCGCTCTCTGTCCCCGGCCCAGACGGAGGAGGTGGCCAAATACCTCCACACCATTTCCGACTTCGAGCGTATCTCCGACCACGCCTGCAACGTGGCCGATGTCTGTCAGGAGATCGACGAGAAGAAGATCGTGTTTTCCGATAGCGCCCTCCATGAGCTTCAGGTGCTGGAGGGCGCGGTGACGGAGATCCTCGGTATTTCCATCGAGGCGTTTACCAGCGGCGATCTGCAGCTGGCCGCCCGGGTGGAGCCGCTGGAGGAGATCATCGACGGCCTGTGCGATGAGATGAAGTCCCACCATGTGGATCGTCTCCAGCAGGGCGTCTGCACGCTGAATCAGGGCTTCGTATTCAACGACCTGCTGACCAACTACGAGCGCGTGGCAGACCATTGCTCCAACATCGCCGTGGCCGTCATCGAGGTGGAGAGCGACAGCTTCGATACCCACGAATATCTCAACAGCGTCAAGGCCCTGAAGGATGCATCCTTTGCCCGGTACTACGACGAATATAAGAAGAAATACACCTTTTAAGGAGGCGCTTTCCCGATGAGAGCCTATGTGATGGATGCCTTTTCAGACCGTGTGTTCGGCGGCAATCAGGCGGGCGTGGCCCTGCCGGATCATCCGTTGGAGGATGCGGTCATGCAGCAGATCGCCGCGGAGTTCAAGCACTCCGAGACTGCTTTTGTCGCCGTGAACGGTGACGGCAGCGTAACGCTGCGGTACTTTACCCCCGCCGGGGAGGTGGACCTGTGCGGCCATGCCACCGTGGCCTCCTTCGCCCTGCTGCGGCAGGAGGGGCTGATCGGCGACGGCAGCCGTATCGCCCACACCAAGGCGGCTGACCTGAATATTGAGGTCTCCGGCGGCACGGTGTGGATGGACATGGCGCCGCCGCAGCTGATCCGGAAGCTGACAGCGGAGGAATGGTCGGAGCTGTACGCCGCCTACGGTCTGACAACGGACGATCGCCCGGAGGGCTTGGAGCCGTGGATCGTCTCCACCGGCCTTGCGGATATCATGATACCTGTCCGGGATCACGATACCCTGATGCGTGCCGTGCAGAACGAGGCGGCGGTCACGGAGCTGTCCCGCCGCTATGATGTTACCGGCGTCCACATGTTCTGCCCCGGCGGCGATGCCTGCACCGCATATTGCAGTAACTACGCGCCCCTGTACGACATTCCGGAGGAGTGCGCCACCGGCACCAGCAACGGCGCGCTGACCTATTACCTGTACCTGCACGGCATGGTGCGCCCGCTGGAGGAGAACACCTTCCTGCAGGGTGAGCATATGCGCCGGCCCTCCGTGATCCGCAGCCGTCTTTATGACGAGGGCGGCACAGTGAATGTCCGCATCGGCGGCAGCGCCGTCATGAGCATGTCCTGCGATATCAAGCTGTAAAAATAACCCGTATGACCGCGGTCATACGGGTTATTTTTGCTTATTTCCAATGCTTCAGCGTGGACAGATAGCCGTCGAACTGTGTGCGGCGCACATCCTCCGCCGTACCGTCCGGATTGGGCATATGGGCCACCAGAAAGTCCAGCAGCGATGCCTTGTCGGCATAGGTAAACCGCCCGCAGGTATAGCACCACTTGCAGTAGTCCTCATTGAATGTGCCGTCCGTCTCGCGGCTGAGGGTGGTGTCGTCCAGCGGCATCCCGCAGCACTGGCACACCAGCGTCCGGGGCGACCCCAGCAGCGTATTGATGGATGCGTCCAGCACCTTCGACAGCAGCTTCAGCGTCTCCACATTGGGCATGGTCTCGCCGTTTTCCCAGCGGGACACCGCCTGACGGGTCACATGCACCCGCTCCGCCAGCTCGTTCTGGGATAGGCCCTGCTTCGTCCGCAGTGCCTGAATGATCTCTTTCGTCTCCATTTGACCGCCTCCTTAAATCATTAAGGATATCTTACCATGTGCGGTGAGATCTGACAAGCAACCGTCTGTTGCCCCTTATTCTGCCTTCGGCTTGTCCCCCTTGTAGGCGAAGATGACACCCACGGTAATGAGCACCGCGCCGATGATGCTCATGACGGAGATGGGCTCGTCCAGCAGCAGCCAGCCCACGAACACCGTCACAAAGGGGGAGGCGTACAGGTAGTTGTTGGTGACCACCACGCCCAGCGCCTTGAAGGCGATGTTCCAGATGGCGAAGCATACCGCGTTGCCCATCACGCCCAGGAACAGCCAGCTGATGAGCACCTTCACATCGGTGAACAGCGGCGTTAGAACGGGCATGCCGTCGGTCAGCAGCATCAGGGGCACGGCGGTCAGGAACGCCCACAGGAATACCCGGCGGGTGACGATGAAGTTATCGTACTGCTCGGTGTATTTCTTGATGAGGATGGAGTATACCGCCCACATCAGCGCCGCCGCCAGAGCCAGCAGATCGCCTATGGGGCTGAGGTGGAAGGACATCTGGCCGTTCAGCACCACCAGCACCACGCCGGCGATGGCGATGACCGCGCCGATGTACACATACTTGCCCAGCCGCTCGTTGCTGCGGCTGAACAGCTGCGCCAGTAGCACCGTCAGAATGGGACTCATAGCCACCAGAATACTGACGTTGGCGGCGTAGGTGTGATCCAGCGCCGTATTTTGCAGATAGAAGTAGAAGCTTCCGCCGGTGATGCCGATGAGAATGAACATCAGCTCATCCTTCCACGGCAGCTTCATGGTCTTGGGCCGCAGGATCCACAGCGTGATGTACGCCAGCCCCATCCGCAGCGGGATGATCTGGATGGGGGTAAAATACACCAGCAGATTCTTGGTCAGCACAAAGCAGCTGCCCCATACCAGTATGGTGATGATGGCAAAAATATGACCCATCACTTTTGACTTTTCCATAGGAAACGCCTCCTGCCAAAATTTTTCGCAATATATCTATTATACGGGAGCGGTCTCCTGAAATCCAGAGAAAAATACAAGTTTCCTGAAAATTTTTAAGGAGAAAAGGCGGTTGCCCTTTTTGGGGAAACGTGGTATCATGTAGACGGAACATTTTTTGCAGCAGGAGGAAAAGGAAATGCATGCAACACTGGTGATCATGGCAGCCGGTATGGGCTCCCGTTATGGCGGCAACAAGCAGGTGGACGGCGTTGGCCCTCACGGCGAGATCCTGATGAACTACGGCATCTATGACGCGGCCCGCGCCGGTTTCGACAAGGTGGTGTTTGTCATCAAGCCGGAGATCCGCGACCTGATCCACCGTCTGGCGGGCGAGGCACTGGATACCCTGTGTACGCCTGACGGCCGCAAGGTGGAGTTCTGCTATGCCGAGCAGACCTTTGACTCCGTGCCGGACTTTTATCATATTCCGGAAGGGCGCACCAAGCCCTTCGGCACCACCCACGCGGTGCTGTGTACCCGTCCCTTTGTCCATGAACCGTTCTGTGTCATCAATGCCGATGACTATTACGGCGTGGACGCCTACCGCACCATGTACGAGGCGCTCCAGACCCTGCCGGAGCAGGGGAAGGCCGTCATGGTGGGCTATCTTCTGAAGAACACCGTCAGCAAATACGGCACCGTCACCCGCGGCGTATGCCACACGGCGGACGGCAAGCTGACCGATATCCGCGAGACCATGAAGATCCAGCAGTTCCCCGACGGCAGCATTGCCGACATGGCGGACGGCGTTCGCCGGGAGCTGGACGGCGACAGCGTGGTATCCATGAATTTCTGGGGCTTTTCCCCTGCCATCTATGAACATATGGAGCAGTATTTCCACGACTTCCTCCGCCATGTGGGCGACGATCCCAAGGCGGAGTGCCTGCTGCCTGCCATGGTGGGCGACATGATGGATAAGGGACAGCTGACGGTTTCCGTACTCCATTCCGCCGACCAGTGGTTCGGCATGACCTATCACGAGGACCGGCCCCGTGTGGCGGCGGCGCTGCAAAAGCTCCATGACGAGGGCATATATCCCGACAAGCTGGCGTGAGCCTGCAAACATAAGCAAACGGAGGAGGGCAAGCCCGCCTCCGTTCCCTTATACCGACTTCCGCATATTCAGCGGATCGTCCTGCGGGCGGCCCGCAGGCTCCATCCGCCGGGGCGCGATGGGCCGCGACATGCAGAAATACCGGGTCTCGTCGGCAATGTGATCCTCCTGCGCCGTGTCCACGTCCTCCGGCGCGGTCTTGCTGTACAGCAGCGCCGGGACTGTCCGCAGAAAGCCCTTGCAGGTGTCGAACACATACATGCCGGGATAGCCCTCTCTGTCGAAGGCCAGCCGGTAGTGCAGCTGCATCCACCCGGCAATGCGGCGGTTGTCGCCCCGCTGGAAGAAAATGCGGTGCTTCAGGGCCGTTTCGTAGACGCTCTCACCCCGGCTGGCGTCCCAGATGGCCGGGTCGGCCACGCCGGAGATGTCCCGGCCCTTGAGATAGGGATGCTCACTCTCGATGCGGCGGATCTCCGAAAACTGCCTGTCCGGCGTCCACAGCACGCCCTCGTTGGGTGTGGAGGTGCAGCCGTACAGTTCCAGAATACGATAGATCACGCCGTCGTGATCCACCGCCCACCAGCCGCAGGAGAAGGGCTTGGCATAGCCGAAGTCGTAACTGCGGTACACCCGCCATTCTCTGGGAATATCGAAGGCAGGCAGCACATGGGTGAACCGCCGGTCGGCATAATGGTCAGGATCGTCGGTGAATTCGCTGAACACCTGCCCCTGAAAGATGTCCCATCTGCCCTCCAGCCACGCCAGCCGCAGCCGCCGGGGCAGAGCCTCCAGCTGCCGGAGATACTCCGGCTGTGCCGCCAGCAGCGCCTTGTTGTCGGTGACCCGGGCGGGAATGAATTCATAGTCGTCGGGATTTTCGCCCGGCTCGAACCGCCGGTCGATGAACAGACGCTTGATGTAGCTGTGGCCGGGGCCGCCGGGGTTGCAGGTGTAGTAGATGCGTTTGGGGAAGTCGTTGACGCCGCGAAGACACGCGGCAAACTGCCGCATCCACTGCTCCCGCAGCTGGGTACATTCGTCCAGAAAGATCACGTCGTACTCCGCGCCCTGATAGCGGTCCATGTCGCCGTCGCTGGCGCAGTAGCCAAACTCCAGCGTGGAGCCGTTGGCAAAGGTGAAAGTGCGGTCGGTGGCCTTGTACTGTGCCGCGCCGTGGAGCTCGGCGCGCAGCTGGCGGATGTGGTTGCTCTCCAGCTCCTGATAGGTGCGCCGCACGATCAGCAGCCGGATGCCGGGATAGCGCAGGGCCAGCAGCTTGGCCTTGGTGCGCACGGCCCAGCTTTTGCCGCCGCCGCGCGCTCCGCCAAAGGCGACGTACTTTTTGCGGCATTCCAGAAACCGCTGTTGCTTTTCATTGGGATAGGGGATATGCAGCGTGACCGGTGAGTCTTGCATATGAATAGCCTCCTTACGGTAGTTGTTCTTGTTATAGGAAGAAAACAAAGATGCGTTGCCCCGATAAGAGCAACACATCTTTGAGACTGTCAAAAGCTTCGCAGAATTCGCCGCCCGCTATGGCGGCGAACAGATTGGATCATTTTTGCCGCGACATGTGCGTGGCAAAAAATTCTTTGCGCGGAGAGAGTGTTTTTTCGCCCATTTATGGGAGGAAAAGCGCGGGTCGGAGCGATTCTTATTTTGCCAAAAAAGCATAGCCTTTTTTGACAAGCTGAAAGGCGTGTTGCCCTTATCGGGGCAACACGCCTTTGTGAAGTCGGTACGCTTACGCCTGATCGCCGCCGTCCAGCGTCAGGCTGATGGGCTCTGCGGGATCAGGCATGGCAGGCGCGGCATCCGGTGTGTCCGCCGGTGTCAGCGCACTGTCCACCTCCTCGCTGATGTGGGCCACAGCGGCGGCGTTGGCGGCCTTTTCCTGCTCCGCCTGCTGCTTTGCGGCAGCCTTGGCCTCCTCTTCCCGCTGATGGGCCTCGGCATTGGCGGCGCGGTTGGCCTCCTTTTCCGCCGTCCGGCGGCGGTTAAGGGCAAGGAAGCCGCGGACGACCAGCCATACGGCGACAGCGATCACCGCGATCATGCCGATCCATGCCGGAGTGCGGATCATATAGAAATCCTTGATGGAGAAGTAGCCCTTCCCCATGCCGAGGAAATACAGCACCACGCCGCCTGCGGCGCACAGGATACACAGGATCAGGTCAAGAACAGACCGGGCGTGATGGGCCTTTTTGCGGGTGAAATAGCACAGCAGCAGCAACAGTGCCGCCAGAAACAGGGTGGGGGACTGGCAGCAAAGAATGTATCCCAAGGTGGCGTCCAGCATGATTCAGGACTCCTTTCTCTCTGCAAAATCGGAAAACGTTATTTGACGATGGGCAGCACGCCCAGCAGCTTCAGCTCCGTGTCGCCGGTGTTGACGATGCTGTGGGTGTGACCCTCGGGGCAGTAGTGGCACATCCCGGCGGTGATGGGATATTCCGCATCGTCGTCGATGCACCGGCCGCTGCCGGACAGCACATAGATGACCTCGCAGTTGCCGGTGTGGGTGTGCAGGCCGATGGAGGAGCCTACCGGCAGCGTCAGCTGCACCACCGCGCCCATGCGGGGATCGTCGAACTTGCGGACGATGGCCTCGCCCTCGCCGCCCTTGAAGTGGGGCACGGCGTTGGCGGCCATGGCGTTGAAATCAAGGATCATGGAAGACGCTCCTTTAGTTCAAAAAGTCCTTCAGCTTCTTGCTGCGGCTGGGATGGCGCAGCTTGCGCAGGGCCTTGGCTTCAATCTGGCGGATGCGCTCACGGGTGACGTTGAACTCCTTGCCGACCTCCTCCAGCGTGCGGGTGCGGCCGTCCTCGATGCCGAAGCGCAGCTTCAGCACCTTCTCCTCACGGGGCGTCAGGGTGCTCAGCACATCCACCAGCTGCTCCTTCAGCAGCGTGAAGCTGGCGGCCTCGCTGGGCTCGGACGCGCCCTCGTCGGGGATGAAGTCGCCCAGATGGCTGTCCTCCTCCTCGCCGATGGGGGTCTCCAGAGACACCGGCTCCTGCGCAATTTTCAGAATTTCCCGTACCTTGTCCACGGGCATGCCCATCTCGGCGGAGATCTCCTCCGGCGTGGGATCGTGGCCCAGCTGCTGCAGTAGCTGGCGGCTGACCCGGATGACCTTGTTGATGGTCTCCACCATATGTACGGGAATACGAATGGTGCGGGCCTGATCGGCGATGGCGCGGGTGATGGCCTGACGGATCCACCATGTGGCGTAGGTGGAGAACTTATAGCCCTTGGTATAGTCGAACTTCTCCACGGCCTTAATCAGGCCCAGATTGCCCTCCTGAATCAGATCCAGGAACAGCATGCCGCGGCCCACATACCGCTTGGCGATGGATACCACCAGACGGAGGTTGGCCTCGGCCAGCTTCTGCTTGGCCTTGTTGCCCTCCTTGATATCCTTTTTCAGCTGTGCCATCTCCTCGTCGGGGATGGTCTCCTCATTTTCGGCGGCCTCGTCGATGCGCTCCTGCGCGGCGCGTCCGGCGGACATGGCGGTGGCCAGCACCACCTCCTCGTCAGCGCTCAGCAGCGGCACCCGGCCGATCTCCTTCAGATACATGCGCACGGGATCGTCGATATTGAAGCTGTCCACCAGCGTATTGGGGTCCACCAGCTCCTCTTCCTCGATCTCGGCGATCTCCTCCATGGGAGGCTCAATGTCGTCGTCGATATTGGACAGGAAGTCCTCGGTGCCCACCTCGATGCCCAGCGCCTCCAGAGAGTCGTAGATGCGGTCCATCTGCTCGCTCTCCAGATCCATCTCGTCCAGCACGTCGCTGACCTCGTTGGCGTCCAGCTTGCCCTTCTTCTTGCCCTTGACCAGCATGTCACGCAGCTTTTCGTTGGCCATGATCAGCGCGGCGGCGGGCAGGGAGGCGATGGCCTTTTCGTCCAGCTTGCCCTTTTCCTTCTTGTCCTCGGCGCTCTTGGCGTCATCCTTTTCTGCGGGCTTGACCGCCTTGGCGTCCGCCTTCTTATCGTCCTCCGCCAGCAGGGCGTTGGCCATTTCCTCCAGCTCCTTTTGGGTATAGGTCTTGTCCGTCATGTGTGCTTTCCTCCGTTTTATTTTTTATCTTTTCGTTTTTTATCCTTGAATGTTTCCATGGCCAGCAGCAGGGGATCGATGCCGGAGCCGTCCCGTTTGGCCTGCTCCTCCCGGATCACCCGTATGTAGTCCGCCAGCGCCTGCGGTGCGTTGGCCGTGGATTCTGGCTTTTGCAGCAGTGTGGTCAGATGGCTCATTTCCTCGCCCGTCAGCTCGCCCGTCAGGGCGGAAAGTCCGGTGCGGTCATACCGCCGGGGCCACATGGCGCCATATATCTTGCCCAGCAGCGGCGAGGAAAATTCCTCCGGCCGCAATGGCGGCGCGTCGCCGAACAGCGTGGGGTCAAGATGCAGCAGCCGGATCACGCCCTCCTCCGCCATGGCGCTGCGGAGATTGGTATAGCGGCTGCCCCGCGCGGCGGGCTGCATGGTCATGGCGGGGTTCAGCTCCTGCCGTTCCCGCTTTTTCCGGTCGCTGTACCGCCGCTTGCGGGCGGCCCGTTCTACCTCCTGCCGCATGGCATCGGGGGACAGTCCGGCGGCCTCGGCGGCACGATTGGCGTATACCTCCCGCTCTACGGCGTTGTCCAGCTCGGCAAGCACCTGACTGACCTCGGCGGTGTAGTCGATGCGGCCCTGATCGCTGCGCAGGTCGTACTTGGCGGCCACCTGCGACATGCGGAACTCCACGCCATTTTCGCTGCCGCTGAGCAGGCGCTCAAAGGCGGGCGCACCCTGAAACTTGATGAAATCGTCGGCGTCCTGCTTCACATACTCGCCGTCCACCAGCCGCCGGGGCAGCTTCAGCACCCGAACGGTGAACTCCGTATTGTTCAGCATCTCCAGCGCCCGCTGGGTGGCCAGCTGACCGGCGTTGTCGTTGTCGTAGCACAGCACCAGCTCCTTGGTGTACCGGCCCAGCAATCGGATCTGCTCGGTGGTCAGCGCCGTGCCCATAGAGGCCACCGCGTTGTCGAAGCCCGCCTGATGCAGCGTCACCACGTCAAGGTTTCCCTCGCACAGGATCATGTTGGGGCGCTTGGTTTTTTTCGCCAGATTCAGACCGTACAGCACCCGGCGTTTGCTGTATACCGGCGTTTCGGTGCTGTTCATGTATTTTGGCTCGGACTTGTCGATGACGCGGCTGCCGAAGCCCACCACGTCGCCCCGCACGTCAATGACCGGCAGCATCAGCCGGTTGCGGAATTTGTCGTAAAAGCCGCCGCTTTTGTTGGCCACGATCAGTCCCGCCGTCAGCAGCTCCTGCTTGGTGTAGCCCCTGGCGGTCATGGCCCGCAGCAGCGCGTCCCAGCTGTCCGGCGACGCGCCCATGCCGAAGCGCACGGCAATTTTCCGGGAAATGGCTCGTTTATCCAGATACGCCCGCACCGCCGCGCCGTCGGGGCCTTGCAGCACGTCATAGTACCATCGGGCGGCGTCCCGGTTCAGCGCCAGCAGCCGCTTGCGCAATCGGTCGGCGTCGGCGGATTCCCGGTCCTCCGGTACCTCCATGTTGACCCGCTTGGCCAGAAAGCGGATGGCGTCGGGGTAGGAGAGGTTCTCGATCTCCATGATGAAATTGATGACGCCGCCGCCCTTCTTGCAGCCGAAGCAGTGATAGAACTGCTTGTCCTGCAAAACGTGGAAGGAGGGCGTTTTTTCATTGTGGAAGGGACAGCAGCCCCAATAGCTGCCGCCCTTGGGTGTCAGCGACACATAGGAGCCCACCACGTCCACGATGTCGTTGCGGGCGATCAGCTCATCCAGAAATGTCTGGGAAAACATGGCCTGACCTCCTTTCCGCGCTGCGCCGAAATTTTTCCTCATTCTATTATACAGGATATTTTCCGAATACACTCTTTTTTCAGTGAAAAATTTTTGAAAAACAAAAATTTTTGTACCACCGCAGGGCGGCAGGTGCTATAATGGACGAAATAAGAAACGACAGGGAGGTACTTTCCTATGAAACGACTCTTTACCGGCGGCCGCGTGGTCAGTGGCAGCGCCGTCGTGGAGGCCGATGTGCTGGTGGACGGCGAGAAGATCGCCGCCGTGGCGCCCCATATCGATGCGCCTGACGCGGAGGTGGTGGACGTGACCGGCAAGCTGCTGCTGCCGGGCTTCATTGACGCCCACACCCACTTTGATCTGGACGTGTGCAACACCACCACCGCCGACGATTTCGAGAGCGGCAGCCGTTCCGCCCTCCGCGGCGGCACCACCACCGTCATCGACTTCGCCTGCCCCAACAAGGGCGAGACACTGGCCTACGGCCTCGACCTCTGGCACAAGAAGGCGGCGGACTGCCACTGTGACTACGGCTTTCACATGACCATCGACGACTGGAACGCGGGCATTGAGGGCGAGCTGGACGACATGTTCGCCGCCGGCATCACCTCTTTTAAAATGTATATGACCTATCCCGCCATGATGCTGCCGGACGGCGACCTGTACCGCGCCCTGAAGGCGCTGAAGGCACGGGGCGGTATCTGCGGTGTCCACTGTGAGAACAGCGGCGTGATCGACGCGCTGGTGGCCGAGAAAAAGGCCAAGGGAGAGAACAGCGTCTCCTGCCATCCCCAGACCCGTCCCGACTATCTGGAGGCGGAGGCCGTGGGCCGTATCCTGCGGATCGCCCAGGCGGCGGAGGCTCCTGTGGTCATCGTCCATACCACCAATGCCGCGGCGCTGGCGGAGATCGATCAGGCCCGCGGCCGGGGCCAGACGGTGTATTCCGAGACCTGCCCTCAGTATCTGGCGCTGGACGACAGCGTGTACTACCAGCAGGACTGGCTGTCCTCCGCCAAGTTCGTGTGCTCGCCTCCTATCCGCAAGAAGGCAGATCAGGACGCGCTGTGGGACGGCCTGCGTGAGGGCCGGGTCAACACCGTGTCCACCGACCACTGCTCCTTCACCACCAAGCAGAAGCTGGCGGGGCAGGGGGACTTTACCACCATTCCCGGCGGCCTTCCCGGTGTGGAGACCCGTGGCGAGGTGGTGTATACCACCGGCGTGGCAGCGGGCCGCATCGACCTGCCCACCTTCTGCCGCGCCCTCAGCGAGAATCCCGCCAAGCTGTACGGTCTCTATCCCCGCAAGGGCTGCATCGCGCCCGGTGCGGATGCCGATATTGTGGTGTACGATCCGGCGGCGGATCATACCCTCCGGGCCGCCGATATGGTGTCCCGCTGCGATTATACCCCCTTCGAGGGCTTCCGTACCTCCGGCAGCATCGCCGCTGTGTACCTGCGGGGCATGTCCGCCGTGGAGAACGGCGTCGTCAACGACGTGAAGGGCCAGTACCTCAAGCGCGGCAAGTGCGCACTGTAACAGGATATATGCAAAAAGGCAGGCGGTCGATCGACCGCCTGCCTTTTCTGTATGAAAAAAATCAGAACCGCACGTCGTCCAGCTCCATGGTGGCGTAGCCATTGAGGGTCATATCGCCCCGGACGCCGGACATGTATTCGTAGTAGCCCTGCGCACCGATCATGGCGCCGTTGTCGCCGCACCATTTCAGCGGCGGCAGATAGAGCTTCACGCCCCGCTTTTCGCACAGCCTTTGCAGGTCGGCGCGGATAATGGAGTTGGCGGCCACGCCGCCTGCCGCTGCCAGCACCTTGCGGCCCGTCTGCTCCAGTGCCAGAGCCGCCCGCTCCGTCAGCTCGTCGCTGACGGCCTGTGTGAAGTCACGGGCCAGTGCGGGCTCGTCCAGCGGCTCGCCTTTCTGCTGGGCGTTGTGGGCCAGATTCACCACGGCGGTTTTCAGCCCCGAAAAGCTCATGTCCAGCGGTGCGCCGTCCACATGGGCGCGGGGCAGGGTATAGACCCCGCCCGCTGACTGCTGGACCAGCTGATCCATGGGCTTGCCGCCGGGGTAGGGGAGACCCAGCACGCGGGCGGCCTTGTCGAAGCACTCGCCCGCCGCGTCGTCACGGGTAGCGCCCAGCACCTTCATGTCGGTGTAGTCCGCCACGTCTACGATCAGCGTGTTGCCGCCGGAGATGGCCAGCGCCAGAAACGGCGGCTCCAGCTCCGGGAAAGCCAGATAGTTGGCGGCGATGTGGCCTCGCACATGGTGTACCGGCACCAGCGGCACACCCAGCGCCCACGCGGCGGACTTGGCGAAGCTGACGCCCACCAGCACCGCGCCGATGAGGCCCGGCGCATAGGTGACGGCCACCGCGTCGATGTCCTGCTTCGTCAGTCCCGCGTCGCGGAGAGCCTGATCCGTCAGTCCGGCGATGGCCTCCACATGCTTGCGGGAGGCGATCTCCGGCACCACGCCGCCATAGAGGGCGTGCATGTCCGCCTGAGAGAGAATGGCGTCGGAGAGCACGGTGCGGCCATCCTGCACCACCGCAACGGCGGTCTCGTCGCAGGAGGATTCAAAAGCCAGTATGTTCATGCGTTCCCCTCCTCAAAATCCCGCGTCAGAATGAGGGCGTCCTCCTTGGGCAGGTCGTAGTAGTTGCGCCGCCGTCCCCGCTCCGTAAAGCCGAAGGACTGGTAGAGGGCGATGGCCGCGGCGTTGCTGGGCCGTACCTCCAGCGTCAGAAAGGCCAGATGCTGCCCCGCCGCGAAATCGCAGAACACCTTCAAAAGCTTGGCGGCAATGCCCTGACGGCGGTATTCCGGGAACACGGCCACATTGGTGATGTAGCCCTCGTCCGCCGCTACCAGCAGTCCGGCATAGCCCACCACCTTGCCGGTCACGGCGTCCAGCGCCGTCAGGAAGGTGGCGCACTGGTTCTCCAGCTCCTCGGCCAGCATATTGCGGGACCACGGACGGGAGAAGCACACCCGCTCCAGCGCCGCGATCTCGTCCAGATGATCGGCGTTCATGGGCACGATCTTTACCTGTATTTTTTCCATCCTTCGTTCCTTATCCCTTGGCATCCAGCCAGTTTTTGCCGCTGTGGGCCTCGGCGGTCAGGGGGACGGCCAGCGCCGCCACCTGCTCCATCTCCTGCCGCAGCAGCTTTTCCACCGTTTCCTGCTCTGTCTCCGGACACTCCACGATCAGCTCGTCGTGCACCTGCATGATGAGTCTAGCCTGCAAGCCCTCACGTCGCAGGCGGTCATAGACCCGGAGCATGGCCAGCTTCATGATGTCCGCCGCCGTGCCCTGAATGGGCATGTTCAGCGCCACACGCTCACCGAAGGAGCGCTGGACGAAATTGGCCGATTTCAGCTCCGGCAGCGCCCGGCGGCGGTGGTACAGCGTCTCCACATAGCCCTGCTCCTTGGCTTTTTCCACGATGTCGGTCATGTACTGCTTCACGCCGGGGTAGGTGGCAAAGTAGCGCTCCATATAGTCCTTGGCCTCCGCCACCGTTACATGGATGTCCTGACTGAGAGAGAAGGCGGACATGCCGTACACGATGCCGAAGTTCACCGCCTTGGCGCGGGAGCGCATCTGGTGGGTGACCTCGGTCTCCGGCACATGGAACACCTTGGCGGCGGTAACAGTGTGGAAATCCGCGCCGGACAGGAACGCCTGCTGCATGGCCTCGTCTCCCGCCATGTGGGCCAGCAGCCGCAGCTCGATCTGGGAGTAGTCTGCGTCCACCAGTACATTGCCCTCCTCCGCCACGAACAGGCGGCGGATCTCGCTGCCCAGCTCGGTGCGGGTGGGGATGTTCTGCAGGTTCGGCTCCGTGGAGCTGAGACGGCCCGTGGCCGTCACCGTCATCTGGAAGCTGGTGCGTACCCGCCCGTCAGGGGACACCGCCCGCAGCAATCCGTCGGCATAGGTGGATTTCAGCTTGGCATACTGCCGGTATTCCAGCACCTTGTCCACGATGGGGGCTTCGTACCGCAGCTTTTCCAGCACCTCGGCGTTAGTGGACCAGCCGGTTTTCGTTTTCTTGCCGTGGGGCAGCTGCAATTTGTCAAAGAGAATGATCCCCAGCTGTCTGGGGGAATTGATGTTGAATTTCTCGCCCGCCATGTCGTAGATGGACTGCTCCAGCGCCACGATGCGTTCCTGCAGGTCGATGCCGAACTGAGCCAGCGCACTTTCGTTGATGCGGAAGCCCGCCAGCTCCATCTCCGCCAGCACCCGGCACAGGGGTAGCTCCATCTCGTGGAGCAGCGCCGTCATGCCCAGCTCCTCCAGCTTGGGCGGCAGCACCTCATACAGCGCCGCCACGGCGCTGGTATAGCTGCATAGAGCGGCTTCCTCCGTGGCGGTATCACTGAGCGGAGCAAAGGCGTCCTTGGCCAGATGGGCCGGGGCGGGCAACTCCGCGCCGCAGTAGGCCACAAACAGCCGCTGAAGGTCATACCCTCCGGCGGTGGCGTCCAGCAGATAGCCCGCCAGCGCCGTGTCGAAGATAAAGCCCTCGGCGGGAAGGCCCCGCTCCAGCAGGGCGCGGGTCAGATCCTTCACATTGTGGGCTGCCTTGGGGATATCGGCGGAGAACAGGCCCCGCAGCAGAGCGTCCCAGTCGCCGTCGAACCGGTCAGTCCGCAGAATGACCGTCAGGCCGTGGTGTTCGTCGATCTCACACTCCACCGCCAGCGCCCGAAGATCGTCCAACCCGTACACCGCCACATGGGCCGCGCCGCGCCACTGGGCAAGGAGCCGCGCCGCGTCCTCATCGGTCTGGGGGACCTCGATCATAACGGTATAGTCCTCATCATGGGCAGCGGCGGCAGGCTCCGGCGTGGGAGCGGCGGGGGTCAGGCCGTATTTCCGGATGAGCTTGGTGAATTCCAGCTTTACGAACAGGTCGTAAAGCTCCGGCTTGTAGGGCTGGCGCAGGGCGTCCTCCGGGTCGAATTCCAGCGGCGCGTCGGTGACGATGGTGGCCAGCCAGTAGGAATGGCGGGCTGCGTCCTCTCCCGCCGTCAGCTTTTTGATGGCGGCGGGCTTGGCGTCGATATCCGGAAGCTTTTCATAAATGGCGTCCACGCTGCCATATTTTTGAATAAGATCCATAGCGGTCTTTTCACCCACCCCCGGTACGCCGGGGATATTGTCGGAGGTGTCTCCCATGAGGGCCTTCAGGTCGATCATGTGGATGGGTTCAAAGCCGTACTGCTCCCGGAAGGTCTCCGGGGTCATGTCCTTGGTGGTGGTCTGGCCCATACGGGTGGACACCAGTTTCACCTTCGTATGGTCGGTGATAAGCTGGAGGGAATCCTTATCTCCCGTCACCACTACGCAGTCCCAGCCCGCCGCCTCGCATTTCCGGGAAATGGTGCCGATGAGGTCATCAGCCTCCCAGCCCTCCAGCTCGTAGCGGGGGATGTTCAATGCATCCAGCACCTCTTTCAGCACCGGCACCTGCATCCGTAGTTCCTCCGGCATGGGCTTCCGGGTGGCCTTGTACGCCTCGTCCGCCTTATGACGGAAGGTTGGGGCGTGAAGGTCAAAGGTGACGCACAGGGCGTCCGGTTGTTCTTCCTCCTTCAATCGCAGCAGCGTGGTAAGAAAGCCGAAAACGGCATGGGTATACAGCCCTTCCCGGTTAGTCAGGGGGCGGATGCCGTAATAGGCCCGGTTGATGATGGAGTTGCCGTCAATGACCATGCACTTCATGGAAAAACCTCCGAATTTTTTTGACATAGTTAAGTTTATTATAGTCTCTTTTCCGCTGTTTCGCAATGGATTTCCCACGAAAAACCGGTTGAGACACCCGGTTTCCCCCGCCTGTCAAATTCTGCCGAAAATCCGGATAAAATTTCGGCGGGAAACCGCCGTCTCTTCTATGGACAAATCAGTTTTTTTCAAGTATACTGCTCCCAAGAACACCAGATATTACATTTCGTTATGTCTGCTATAAGCAATTCCGATTTCTGTTAAATTTATAGAAGGAGTGGTACTATGCCGGAAAGCTATGCTGGAAAGATCAACCGAAAGCTGCTGAAAAAGCAGCGGATCATCGCGGCCGCCGCCGGGCGGGAGCCTGCGGATCTGGTGCTGAAAAACGCCACCTTTGTCAACGTGTTCTCCAATGAACTGTCCACCATGGACATTGCCGTGGCGGAAGGTCTGATCGTGGGCATGGGAAGCTATCAAGGCCGGTCTGAGGTGGACTGCACCGGCAAGATCGTTCTCCCCGGTTTCCTGGATGCCCATATCCATCTGGAAAGTTCCTTGGTCAGCCCCACGGAGTTCGTGAAGGCCGTCCTGCCTCACGGAACCACCACGGTGGTAACGGATCCCCACGAGATCGCCAACGTCATGGGCACCGACGGCATCGAGTATATGCTGCAGGCCACGGAGAACCTGCCGGTGGACGTGCGGTTCATGCTGCCCTCCTGCGTCCCCGCCACGCCGCTGGACGAGTCCGGGGCCATTCTGGACTATCGGGCCATCGACAGCTTCTATGACCACCCCAGGGTACAGGGCCTTGCGGAGATGATGAACTTTGTGGGCGCCATCAACGGTGACGAGCAGACCGTGGAGAAGATCGTGGCGGCACAGGCCCACCACAAGAAGATCGACGGCCACGCCCCGGACCTTCAGGGCAACGACCTCAACGCCTACATCGCCGCCGGCGTCTACTCCGACCACGAGTGCCATGATGTGAAGGACGCCATCGCCAAGCTGGAGCGGGGCCAGTTCATCATGATCCGGGAGGGCACTGCCGCCCGGAATCTGGAGGCATTGATGCCCCTGCTCACCGGCAAGTATGCTGACCGCTGCATGTTCTGCACCGACGATAAGCACCCCAATGACCTGCTGGAAAAGGGCCACATCGACTATATCGTGAAGAAGGCCATCTCTCTGGGGGCCGACCCCATCACTGCGGTCAAGGTGGCCTGCCACAACGCCGCCCGGTACTTCCTGCTGAACAACCGGGGCGGCATTTCCCCCGGCTATCTGGCAGACTTCGTCATTATCGACAATTTCCAGGACTTCAACATCGAGCAGGTCTACAAGAAGGGCGTTCTCATGGTGGATCACGGCGAGATCCAGGATTTCCCATCCCCGGAGATCGAGCCGTATCTGGTGGAGCGGGCTCACAAGACCTTCCATGTGGCGGCCCTCACCGCCGAGGACTTCGCCGAGAAGCGTCCCCGGGGCATCATCGGTATGGTGGACGGCGAGATCACCACGGTGGACGCCGGGTACTCTGACCGCATCGATGTGGAATATGATGTGCTGAAGATCGCCGTTGTGGAACGGCACAAGAACACCCATCACATCGGCATCGGCTACATTCAGGGCTACGGCCTGAAATCCGGCGCGGTCGCAACGTCGATCTCCCATGACTCGCATAACATCATCGTCGTCGGCACGAACTCGAAGGATATGGCCTTTGCGGTCAACCGCATCGTGGAGAATCACGGCGG
>ENA-OROD01000124-OROD01000124.1-human-gut-metagenome-genome-assembly--contig:-NODE-124-length-75311-cov-5.606609_pt1 | contig 75311 bp, 70 predicted proteins | sample MGYA00242123_ERZ509038 | MGnify/ENA primary metagenome ERZ509038 (study PRJEB26280, sample SAMEA2338719) | human gut metagenome | biome: human gut; feature: human-associated habitat; material: faeces... | reverse complement strand
AAAGGCAAATCTAAAAAATCAACCTATTCCACAACCTTTGGTGTTGACCCAAAAACCTCGCAAGTGGCTTACTTGCAAGGTCTTAAAGGCAGAGCCGAAAGTCGGACTTGAACCGACGACCCACGCTTTACGAAAGCGTTGCTCTACCAACTGAGCTATTTCGGCTTATTTTTAAAGTTTCAAATATGCTTTATTCTTGTAAATTAGTCAATATATTTTTCTATATACTACTCTTTTTATTCTCTACCATATCTTGCGACTGCACTCTCAATATGAAGCAATTTGCCGTAAAAATTCTTGTATTCCTATTTCTTGCCGTAGCTTTCGAATACATTTTCGGATGGCGCAAATTGCTCGATTTGTGCCTGCAATTTGCCGAGTCAAACAATAATCCATTTATCTTCCTTGCAATTATGGGAATAGGGTGCGCATTGCCGTTTTCGCTATCAATATGCTATCTTTTTGCGGGAGCGGCTTTCCCTTTTTTGCAGGCTTGGATTATTTGCCTCGCGGGCCTTTTCATAAGCTCATCTATAGGATATGTATTCGGAAGATTTATCGTTCCGCCAAATATACTCGAATCGCTTTTGATTAAGTTTAAAATCAAACCCAATCCGTACAATTTGGCTAATGTCAATTTTTTTGTCAGAGCGGTACCGGGCATACCTTATTTTGTACAAAATCTGATATTGGGAGGCTTGCGCTCTAATTTTGCAACTTATATTGTCGTAAATCTCGCTGTACAAGGCGCGATCGGGGCTGTCGTCATCTACATAGGCTCAGCCGCAGCTTCGGATTCTCTAATGTGGCGCAACTTGTGGGTGTTCGCGCTATTGATAGGTGTCCTAATCGCGGTGCAAAGGTTGATAGCATGGCATTTCTCAAAATCGGAACCGAAAAAATAGCATAATTATGCGGGCTATGTTTAAAAAATTTTTCGCAAAATTTCGCATTGGCTTGTGCTACCTTTTATTTGCTCTGGCAAATATTGTTTTTGCCGCGGTTATTGGAATTTGCCTTATCCTCTCGCTCTTTGGGTTGCGCGACTACAAAAAGAAAATAAATGCAGCCTTGCGAATTATCGTTCGGCTGCTTTCCATCACAATTTTCCCGAGCGTCGGTGGCTATAAAGTAAAAATCGATGGACTCGAAAATATCCAAAAATCTCCGGCCATTTATACTTTTAACCACATATCGTTGCTCGACCCGTTATTTGCAATCTCCCAAATTCCAAATGCGGCTGTCGTCGTCAAGGGCAAGTACGATTCGATTCTTGCCATATGGCTTTTGACGCGCTTTTTTGACTTTATATCTACCGGCGACGGCTCACGCGGAGACATTGAGCGGGCTATGGAAAAAATATCTGACGCTGTCGGCAGGGGCTGCAATCTCATAGTTTTCCCCGAGGGCACGAGAATGAACGGAGAACGGTTGGGCGATTTTAAAAGTATGGCTTTTAGGTTGTCGCGCAGGACGGGGATAGATATTGTGCCGGCTGCAATAGTGTCTTCGGAGCCGGTATTTACGCGCGGAACTCCGCTATTGCCCGAAAAGACGGGATTTGCGTTCCATATAAAAATACTGCCTCCGCTTTCTCCGTCGGACTTCAATTCGGCGGATTCGCTTGCCGCAAAAGCGTTTAGGGTTATATCGGCCGAGTGTAAAATTATGCGGGTATCCAAAAAGTCTTGAATTTGACGCCGCATTTTTTCTATTCTTTTCAAATGTTGTTGGAAAAGTCGGAAATTATGAACTTCCTCCCTCAGAGGGAGCCGTTTCTCATGGTTGACAGGGTCGTGGAGTGCGACGCTTCAAAAGGAATTGTCGCCGAGCTTGATATTCCGCCGACGCTTCCGTTCTTTAAGGGCCATTTCCCGGGCATGCCTATAATGCCGGGCGTTATGATAACGGAATCGCTCGCTCAAACTTGCGGGTTGCTGATTGCCTTAAACGCGCAGGCGTCCGGCGACAAGTCGCACGAAGGCAAAGTGTTTTTTCTCGCAGCGGCGAATGTAAAATTTAAATCGGTTGTTAAGGCGGGGGGCGTTTTGAGCACAAACGCAAAATTTGTGCGCGAATACGGCGGCTTGTACAGCTTTTCGGTCGAGGCCAGAAAGGGCAGGGATATTGCCGCTTCCGGCACTATAGTATTGGCTTCGGATAAAAACGTCAAACTGTGAAGATATTGTATGTCAGAGGAAATCCCCGCGACAACGGGGGGACTGAAATCGTCGGGAACCTTTTCTTGCGCGGGTTAAAAAAGGGCGGGGCAGAGATACTCGATTTCCGCCTGAGCGAAAAAAACATAGGCGATTGCCGCGGCTGTTTCGCATGTAGCGCGGGTTTTGACAGGTGCGGAAAGTGCGTGATTGACGACGATATGGCAGAGGCTATCGAATTTCTCGATTCCGCCGACGCTCTCGTCTGTCTATCGCCTGTATATTTTTACTCTATGAGCGCGCAGATGAAGCGCTTTTTTGACAGGTGTTTCCCGTTTGTGCGCGGGTACCGCTTCGATTCGGAAAACGGCAAGATGCTTAACGAGACGGGATTTGAAAAGAAAGACAAAAAGTTCGTATCTATAAGTGTAGGCTCGGGAAGGCACGACGATGTATTTGAGGCGTTGTCGCACACGTACAAGATGATAGCAGACGCAATGGGCTTTGAATACGTAGCAGACATAACGAGGGGAGAGTCTGCATATTTCGCCATGCGTGAGCTCGGCAGCGTGAGGGTTCGCAAAGTCTTGTCCGCATTTGAGTCGGCGGGCGAGTGCTTCGCAAAAACGGGGCGCATTCCGTGGGAGCGCATTGACACCATGTGCATGTCGCTTAGCCGCGGAAGGGAGTCGTTCGCAAAAAATGCGCAGGTCTTTTGGCGATTGCGGCGCAATGGAACTCCATTTGAAAGTTTTTCAATGGTTTCCGACCCGCGGATTCTTTTGCATGAGATGTGCGGAATGTTAAATCCTAAGATGGCACCTGAAAAGGCGGACTTCAAATTTGTTTTCCCGGATAAAAACTGGTCAATGCTTTTAAGCGTGCGCGGCGGCGAATGCGCGTTCTTGGACAATGCGCGCGACAATCCGGCAGACGTCACTATAACTGTCGCTTCAGGAGATTGGGCCGATGTTATGTCTGCGCGCCGGAATGTTTCAGCTCTCATGCGTTCCGGCCGAATGAAGGTGACGGGAAATATGTCTCTATTTGCCTCGATGAAAAGAATTTTTAGCCTTGGCGAGGATAGAAGGGTAGGCGGGGTTTAGCTTTTCTTTTGGAGTTAGCGCCACCGGCAAAATTCTTGAGACGTCGCCGATAGTATTGCCAATGATAAACGAGGCGTGAGGGGAATCTCTTTCGGAGGGTTTAACGCAGCCGTAAAATCGGGAGAATGTACTGACGTTCCCAGTTAGGTTAAACGAGGCGGCAGGATTGATTCTTTCGGAAGGGTTAATGCAATCAATAATGTTAACACGTCCGTTAGCTTCGGGAGAATGTCGGCGACGTTCTCGGGAGTGAAAAAGGGCGCTTCCTTGCTCTTTCGGCCTGCTTTCAATTTTTTTTAGTTAGCTTTTGCCGTCTCTTAGTTTCGGAGGAAATTTTTTTTTAGCGGATTTTTTCTAAAAAATTCCGAAAGTGTCTGTCTTTTTTTAAGAATCACTTAAATATTCGGAAATGTAGTAGATTATTTATATGAAATTATTATAATCAAATTACAATAAAACCTATATTCATTTAGTGTTTAATATTGACATATAAATATATTATATATTATTTTTCGATTTGTAAAAATGAAAGGAAATTATGTCTGAACATAAAGTAGAATTCACAACGACAAAGGCGTATCTTGGCAAAGGCGCGACCGGTATGGAGTTTACCGTATTTTGCGGGGACGATAACTCCACTAAAAAAATGGGAACTTTGCTCGTTTCCAGAGGGCGGTTTACTGGATTGGGCGCTTTAAAGGCAAGGATAAGAAAATAAGAAAGACTTGGGAGGAAATAAGGGATTTCTTTGAAAAAGGGGTCTGAGCGTAAAACTGTGGAATTTTATATTTTATCCGACAGGCAATATGCGGAGGAAAAGGGCGCGCAGCAATGCGCGCAACCTTTTTTTATTCGCAGGCAAAGTTTGGTCAAATTACAAAAATCACCAAACTCGCGCCGCAAAAATACGTTAAAAAAAATTATAAAATTTTTAAGGTAAAAAATATTAGACGCAGCCTGTGAGCCCCCCATCGACTACGAGAGTCTGGCCCGTTATGTACGACGCCCCGTCCGACGCAAGAAAAAACGCGGCTTCTGCAACTTCCTCAGGTTTTCCAAAGCGTTTTAAAACAATCCGCTCGCGCTGCTTGTTTGCAATGTCCCTCGGGATTTTTGCGGTCATGTCCGTATCTATAAATCCTGGGCAAATTGTGTTTACCCTTATTGATTTTGCGCCGAGCTCGGCGGCGCACGCCCGCGAAAACGCGCATATTGCCCCCTTGCTTGCGGCGTAGTTTGTCTGCCCCGCAACGCCTACAAGCCCTGATACCGACGATATGAATATTATTGAGCCGCTTTTGCGCGCGTACATTTTTTTTGCTACGCACTTTGTCCATTCGTAGGCTCCGTTGAGGTTTGTCTCAATCACTTCCCTCCACGACGGTTTTGGCATTAGCATTAGAAAATTGTCGCGCGTAATGCCTGCGTTGTTTACGAGAATGTCTATCGCCCCGTTTTCGGCGTATATTTTATCGACTGTTTCGGCTATTTTTTCGGAGTCGTTTTGGGGGCAGCGTATTGCAGTCGCGCCGCATTCCCCCGCAAGCTTTGCCGCGGAATCCTCAGAGTTTGCGTATGTGAAATACACCTTTATACCTGCGCCCGCAAATTTTTCGACTACCGCTTTGCCTATGCCGCGCGAGCCTCCCGTTACTATCGCTACTTTTTCGCCCATTCTATTTCAGTTGCAAATATTTTTCGGCTATTTCCGGGGTGAAGCTCCGCACGAGTTTCATAGTGCGGATATCCGCCACGCAACATACGCACTCTCCGTAAGCATGCAGGACCCCCGTCCGCGCATTTCTAAGTTCGTGCGTAAATTCGAGCTTGCCCGAAAACGGATCTTCTATTTTATGGCGCGTCAATAATTCAAGGCTGTCGCCGAGTCTCACAGGCACTTGATATTCGCATGAATTTTTGACGACGGGAACTGCTATATTTAGTTTTTTTGCATCGTCAAAATTCAAGGCTTCGTTCATTATCGAAAGTCTGCCGCGCTCAAACCATTCGAAATACACGCAGTTGTGGACTACGCCCATGAGGTCGATGTCTCTGAACTCCGGCGATATCGCCATTCTGCGCGTTATTCTCCTGGCCATATTTTTATTGTTGCATTCCCTTTATCAGGCTTTCGGATACTGTCATGGGTCTCGTGACAGTCCTCGCATTGACTTCGCCGCCGGGGGCTGTTGAGAGCTCGAGCGATGGATACGCGCATTCGCTATCCATTAGCGCAAGCCCTATATTGTCTCCGAGGGACACAGACTTTGTCGAGGTGATGACTTCCCCTATTTTTTTATCTCCGTCGTACAGGGCGGCGCCTTTTTCGACTCCCGAGCCCTCAACAGCGGTGATTTTTGCTTTCGCCTCTTCTTCGCGCACTTTATATACGGCTTCCGAACCGGAAAACGAGTCCTTTGAGAAGTCCGCCATCCATTGGAGACCGAGCGCTATGGGGTCGCCGACCAATGCGCCTTCTTTGTATATGTTAAAAAATCCGCTTTCCAAGCGCGCGACCGCGTGCGCCTTTGTTCCGCAAAGAGCTCCTCCCGCATTTTCAACTGCTTGGCAGAGCTTTTGCGCCATCGCCTCGGCCTTTGCAGAGGGGACTACAAAACTGTATCCAAATTCCCCTGTTTTGCCGTTGCGCATTAGGTATGCGCAATCGCCTTCAAAATCGTATTTTTCTATTGCAAGGTACGGCAGGTTGAAAATGTCCGAGCCGAATATGTCGCGCGCGACTTCCCACGCCTTTGGCCCGTCAACAGAGAAAATCGCGTAATCTTTGGTGGCGTCTTTCGCATTTCCGCCTTCCCCCAAAATTTCCGCGCTGTCTGTTAGCGATTCGGTGAACGCAAAGACCTTGTCGTCTATGTTGGCAACGAACACTTCGGCGGTTATCTTGCCGTTTTCGTCGCACAAGAATGTGTCTATTATTCTTCCGTAGCGCAGCTTCAATATGTTTGCGGCAAGCGCCGTATCGAGGTAGTCGATGCCGTCCGATTCCGGAAATTCCATTATTCTCATGAAGGAGAAATCGCAAAGGCCGGCGGAATTGCGTATCGCCTTGTATTCGCTTTCCGCGTCAGCAAACGACTCCACGCATTGCGCCCCTCCGAGTTCTCCGAATTTTGCGCCGCGCTCCTCCCAAAATTTTTTTAGGGCAAGTTCTCTCATTTCTTATCCTGTTCCGATATTATAAAGTCTATGAGTGTGTTTAGCGATCTCAGCGCGAGCGTCTGTCCTTCCGGGATCTTGACCCCAAAATTGTTTTCGACGCATAATACTATTTCAAGCACGTCGAGAGAGTCCAGGCCGAGCCCGGAGCCTATCAGGGCTATGTCTTCGGATATGTCGCGCGGTTCGTATGGAATGTCGAGCGCCTCTATTAATTTTTCCTTCAACAGCAGCGATATTTCTTTTCTGCGTTGCAGTTTTTCCTTATTATTGGGCATTTGTGTTGCAATGATTTTGTTTTTTGTAAAAAAGTAATAAAAATTCTTAACATATGGGCGATTCATTTCAAGTTCAAAGAGAGCGGGCGGCAAACGTAAAAATTTGCGCGATAATTCCGTCGCACAACAATGCCGATACTATCGACGCCGTTGTCCGCGCCCTGCCTGATGAAGTTTTTGCCCTCATAATAGACGACGGCTCCGATGTTCCCATAAAGAACTCGCGTCAAAGATGCGAAGTTTTGCGCTCGGAGCAAAACAGGGGAAAGGCGGAGGCGTTAAAGACCGGCTTTTCCGCCGCTGCGGAGCGCGGGTTTACGCATGCCGTTACGCTCGACGCCGACGGGCAGCATCCTCCTTCAATGTTCGCAAAGTTTGCGGATATGGCGCAAAAATATCCCGATTGCATTATTACGGGCGTGCGCGATTTCTCGTCCCCGTCTGTGCCGCCCAAGCGGAGGTTCATGAATAAATTTTCCAATTTCTGGTTTCGCTTCGAGACTTCCATAAATTTGTCCGACACCCAGTGCGGGTACAGGTGCTATCCCATAGCAAAGGTGTCGGCCTTAAAAACCGGGGTGGGTGGATTCGCCTACGAGGCCGAGCTGCTCGTCCGCGCCGCGTGGGCGGGCGTTAGAATAATACAGCTTCCGATTCCTGTAATTTATACGCCTGAGAGCTTGAGGGCGTCGCATTACAAACCTTTTAAGGATACGGTAAAATTCTCCATAATGAACGCAAAATTGGCTTTTCTGGCTGTATTTCTTCCAAAGGGAGCGTTAAAAAAAATCTCCGTAAAAAAATGAATTTTGTAAAGAAAATCGCGGAGTTTACTTATTTCCACAGGCTTCTTTTTTCGGCCGCCGCCGTTCTCTGTGCGGCTGCGGTAATTGTCGCAAAACACGCGCCGTTTAAAACCGACGTGTACGACCTTATCCCGTTTTGGGATTCCCAGCTCGAAAACGCGCGCATGGCCGCCGACTGGTTCGGCGTTTCTAACTCCGTCTATTTTAACGTTTCGGGCGGTTCCGGGGGTGCCGCTCGCGCGTGCGCATTAAAACTGCGCGATGAGCTGGAAAAGGAGGGATTCAAATTCGACTCATTCCCGGATCCTTCCCGCGCCGCCGCGGAAATCCCGAAGGTCTATCCGCAAATTTGCAATATATCGGAATTGGAGCGTTCAATATCGCCCGATTCTATAAAAAAGCGCTTCTCATACTATATGCGAAGAATGTCGGGCTTCGAGGCGCCCGTATTCAAATCGGCTTTTGTTTCGGATCCGGCGGGAACTATACCGCTCGTTCTCGAAAAGCTAAAAAAGCTGTCCGGCGGAGGGGCTGAATACAAATTCGACGGCTCTTTGATATCAGACACGGACGGCAAAAATTTTCTGCTCATCGCGCGCTCCGACGCCAATGGGCGCGATTCAACAGCCTCGGCAAAAGTGTGCGAATCAATCGACAGAGCGTGCTCGAGAGCCTTAGAAAGCGGCGTTAAAATAGACTGGACCGGCTCTTATAGAATATCCGTCGACAACGCAAAAATCGCGCGCTCGGATTCGTACGCATGCATGGCTGCAACCTGCGTATTGATGCTTGCGCTGTGCTTTGTCGCTTTTAGAAACAAATTGTTTGCGCCTCTTGCCGTTATGCCGTCGCTTCTCGGGAGCGCGGCGGCGTTTTGCTTTGCGGGTGCGGTTTTCGGCAAAATTTCGACAATTTCGGTGGCGTTTGCGTCTATCGCGCTCGGGGTCGGAATAGACTACGCAGTGCATGTGCTTTGCCCGCTCGATTTAAAGGGCAGGTTTGACATCCGTTTTGCGGCGGGAGTTGCTGGAAAGCTCGCCGCGCCAATATTGGTGATATGCTCAACTACTTTAATGGCATTTGTCATTGTCGGGTGTCTCGGGGGCGGAATGGCGCAGCTGGGAGCGTTCGGGTTTGTGGGTGTTTTGGCTTCCGCCGTGTTTTCTCTATGCGCGCTGCCCGCCTTTGCGGTTTCGGCAGGCGGAGGAAGCGGGAGGGCTGCGCTACTCGAAAGGGTGTCAAAGCGGATTCTAAGGCCGCAATTCAGCAGTCCGCGCGCTTTTTTAATTTTGGTTTTTGCGATTTCCGCGGTAGCGGCGCCGCTTGCTTTAAATGTGCGCTTTGACGGCAAAATTTCTTCTATGAATGCACTTTTGCCTGAGAGCGAAGCGGCTGATTCTAATATCCGAAGGCTGTGGGGCAATATGATTTCATCTCCCCAGATAGTGGCGTACGGCGACAATTTGGAGTCGGCGCTCGCCTCGCTAAAATCGGCGGAATCGGCGGCGCTGTCGTATCCGAAGGCATCGCCGGCAATGCTTTCGGGGCTTCTCGTTCCGCGCTCCGATAGTTGCCGCAACATAGGCGCGTGGGAGGAATTTTGGACTGCCGAGAGGCTAAAAAGTTTTTCTGACAGTCTCTCGGCCGAATGCGCAAAAAACGGGGTATCCTTCAAAATTTTTAAGCCTGCATTGGATTTTATAGCATCGGCGCGGGCGCAATCTGTGGGAATAGAAGATAGCGGGGAGCTGTCGAAAATTTTCTCAAAGAGAATTTTTAAAGGCGGCGGTGTCGCGGCCGTATGTGCGCCCGTGTATTTGAATGACGGTGCGTCAAAGGCGGAACTCGCGCGGATAGTCGAGGCGGCAGACGGGAATGCCTTTATTTTGGATATGGAGTATTTGGGCGAGCATATTTCCAACAAAACGCGCGGAATTTTCTTGAAGTGCGCGCTGTGCGCATTGGCTGTGGTCGGAATATTTTTGGCTGTTTCCCTCAGGTCGGCGGCAATGGCGGCATGCGCAATGGCGTGCGTCTGCGCGGGGCTTGTGTGGTGCTTTGCGCTGATGCGCCTGTGCGGCGTGCCGATAACGCTTACAAACTTTATTTTTGTGATATTCTCGGTATGTCTCGCCCAAGACTATGCGGTTATGATTATGTGGGCGGCAGTAAGGGAGAAAAAAGGGGTGTCGGCGGCGGGCCCCGTACTGCTTTCGGCGCTTACAACTACGGCGGCTTTCGGCGCGCTTGCGTTTGCGCGGCATCCTGTCATAAGCGGGCTTGGGGCGGCGGCAGGGATTTCCATATTTTCGATATTGTGCGCGTCGGTATTGGCGGCGCCTGCCTTCGCAAAAATCCTTGGAGGGGAATTCGATGGCAAATAAAAAAGTGGCTTGGAGCGGAAAGTCCTACGGCGGATATTGGGGGACTCTCGCGTTTATATCCCTCCTGAAAATAGGGCTCGTTCCGGCGTACGGGCTGCTTGTGTTTGTCGCTGCGTTTTTTATTCTTTTTAGGAGGCGCGCGGTGGCGCCGATTTGCGCGTATCTTTCGAGAATTTTTGGCTGCCGGGTGCCGACAATTTCTTTGCGCGCGTATAAGTCGGTTTTCTCGTTCGGCGTTTCAATTCTCGATAGAACCGCCTATTTTTCAGGCTGCGGAAGCATTAAAGTGCGCGATTGCGCCGAAAGTATAATAAGGGAATCCGCGAAGGAAGGCCGCGGGACGCTCGTGCTTGCCTCGCACACCGGGGGCTGGGCTATTGCCGCGGGAAAACTTGCGGAGAATTTCCCGGAGGCCGCAATTTTGGGCGCCGACCGCGAGAGGCTTGAAATTCGCAAGCTTGTAGAGTCATCGCGCAGGAGAGAAAAGCCGAAAGTTGTCTTGGACAGTTCGGATTCGATGTCGGCGGTTGCGATATACGGAATATTGCGCGGGGGCGGAATTGCCGCAATGCATGCAGATAGAAATGCTGGCGGAAGGAGCGCGGGCGCCGATTTTCTCGGCTCGCGAATCGAGGCTCCTGGGGCGCCGTACATTTGCGCGTGGCGCGCGGGGGCGCGGGTGCTTCAGATATTTTGCATGAGGGAATCTATGTTTAAGTACCGCATGTTCTGCAAAGACATAGACCTTTCAGGCTGCTCGACGGCGGACGAGGCGGCAAGCGCGGGTGCTTCGCAATACTTTTCCAACCTCGAGGGGGTTTTGAAAAAATATCCGTACCAGTGGTACAATTTTTACGATTTTTTTGGCGACGAAAAATAATTTCTTTCCCAATGGGAAATGGGGCATTTTCGGAAATCCTTGCGCTCTTAAAAAAACGTTTGCGGCGCATTTGGTGCCTGCTAAAAATATCTGTTTAAATAAAAATTTCCGCGCATATTTTAGGAAGGGAAAATATATTGCGGAAGACAGGGCTTTTTTTGCAGGTTTTTTATCCGATTTTAAAATGTAGGCTTAGTCGCAGCGTAGGGCGCCGCGCGGTAGCCCGGCTATTTTCTAGCGCTGTTTTTGCTTGTCGGCGCGGGCTAGCGCAGATAGATTTTATCGCTTTAACAAATTATTGAAAATGGACAAAGCAGCTCTCGTTTCAGACATAAAGAAAAAAATGATTTCCGCCCTAAACCTCCAAGGCATGTCGCCCGACTCAATCGGCTCGGATACTCCGCTATTTGGAGACGACGGGCTCGGGCTCGACTCCGTTGACGCCCTCGAACTCGTCGTCATGGTTGAAAAAGAGTATGGGGTTTCTGTCGAGGATAAAACTTCGGCGTCCACGGTGTTCGCATCGGTGAATGCGCTCGCCGACTACATAGCGGCAAACGCCAAATGAGAAGGCGCCCGACAGTAATATCTTACGGCCTATGCTGCGACTCCGGCAAAGGGGCGGGCGCGGCGTTTCGCGCAAGCTTCGGCAAGTCCAGATTTTTATTTAAGCCTTTCGGAGATTGCGGACTGTACGCTTCGCGCCGTTTCGAAAAAACGCATGTCGGAGAGGCATGCGTGGAGCACTCAGAAAAACTTCCGCGGTGCGCAAAGATTTTGTTTGAGGCCCTCGACGAGGCTCTTGAAAAAGTGTCGCTTTCATGCTTCGAGCCTGAAAGAATCGGCGTTTATGCGGGAACTTCCGTAGGGGGAATATTGGAGTCCGAAAATGCGTTTGAAAAAATATTAAAAAGCGCCAAAAAAGGAGCGCCGCCGGCATTCAAGTTTTACGAATGTTCCGCTATGGCAGAGCTGGTTGCGCGGCGCGCGGGGGCGGAGGGAGAATGCGCGACGTACTCCACCGCGTGCTCGAGCTCGTCGCTTGCTCTCGAATCCGCGTGCCTTGCGATATCGGAGGGCAGGTGCGACGCCGCGATAGTCTGCGGCGCCGACACACTCTCGCGCATAACGGTGGAGGGCTTTGGTTCGCTCGGGCTCTTGTCGAAGTCCGATTGCAGGCCGTTCGATTCTGAAAGGGACGGCATAAATTTGGGCGAAGCCGGCGGCGTGGTTATTCTGTGCGCGCGCGAAAATCTCCCAATCGGCGCGCGGGCGCTTGCGGAATTTATATCTTTCGGGTCAACTTGCGACGCGTACCATGCGACTTCTCCTCACCCGGGCGGCGAAGGCGCAAAGAAAGCGATTGAGAAGTGCATGCGCAAGGGAGGGCTTACTGTTGCCGACATATCTTATTACTGCGCGCACGGAACAGGAACTCCCGCGAACGACTCCGCGGAGCTCTCGGCCTTGAAGGGCGTATTCGGAGAGAACGTGCCGCCGTATTCTTCTGTGAAGTCGATTTTTGGCCATACGCTTGGCGCGAGCGGCATTTTAAACGCAATAATTGCAATTGATGCGCTGAGAGAGGGAATGCTTCCGCCTTCAGCTGGGTATGTTTCCGGATCTTGCCCTGGGCCGCTCGAACGCGCTGAAAAGCCCTCTCACGCAAAGGCTGCGCTATCTGTAAGTCTCGGCTTCGGCGGAAACAATTCATGTGCTGCGATATATGTCGGCAATCTCGAAGCGGGAGGGATTTTTGAAGAAAATGCGCATGAGCCTATTTCAGAAGGCGGAATTTTTATATATGGGGCAGGGGCTTCCCGCGCAAATGCAGGTTTCGATACGCTGCCTGAGCCCGGAGAAATTGCGCTGGTGGACGAAAATTCTCTTTTGCCGGACATTCCCGTCCTCAAAAAACGCAAGTGGGCAAAACTTCAAAAAATGTTTATCTCGGCGTCTCGCGAAGCTGTTTCACAAGCAAAAGTTTCCGAATTCGGGGATTCTGTTTGCGTCAGCTGCTCGACAGGCCTTGGAATGGTGTCCGAGACTTCCAGGTTTTTGGAAAACTTTATGGTTTCCGACGCGCCTTTGCCGACGGCTTTTACAAATTCCGTGCACAATGCGCCGCCGTCGGCGATAGCGGGATTTCTTAAATGCTTTGCGTACAATTGCGCTTCGACTGCCAAGGAAATATCTTTTGAGGCGGCTTTAATGGAGGCTTGCGCGCGGATAAGAAACGGCGATTGCGCCGCGGCGATTGTCGCCGGCGGCGACGAGTACAACAGCCTCGCGGCGGAATACGCCATGAGAAAACGCTTGCCGAAAGGCTCGTGCGTGTTTTCGGATTCTTGCGCCGCCTATTTTGTCGGGAAAGAGGGCTGTTGTGAAGGCAGTCCGCTGGCTGAGATTATGCTGCTAAAAATAAGGCGCTCTTCCAAGAATCCAAAGCATGAAACTGCCTGGATTGAAGAATCGCTCTCCGGGGCGGGAATTTCGGCGGACAGCATTAAAGCTTGGTTTACGCCATGCCGCCTTACGGGCTTTTCAGGAAAACTTGTCGAAAGGGTGTCGGACAATTTTGGAGGATTCACATATTTGGAGGATTTATCCGGAAGGAATTACAGCGCTTCGGCATTTGGGGCTGGCGCCGCACTTTCAATGGGAATCGGCCTTTATGCGCAATATTCGCTTTCGAGCGCGTCGATGGCCGCTCTTACTGTTTATAGAGTTTTATGAAGAGGTTTTTTTTATTGTTGTGCCTGTTTTTTGCGTGTGCGTCCGCATTCGCGAAAGGGGGAGCTTGCGCCCTGCTTTTTGAAACGAAAAAATACGTGAGCTTTTTTGACGAGCCCATAGAAGGAAAATGCCTGCTTGCCTCCGACGCCTCCGGCAGGGTTAGATGGCAGACGCTCGCGCCGTTTGTTTCGGCGATGATTTTTGACGGGGCGGATTCGGCGGCGTTTGAGTTCGATAACGGCAAGTGGAAGCGCGTAGATATGCCGAGCTCGCGCGCGGTGTCGGAAATAATGGCGGGGTTAAAGGGCGTGCTTTCTGGCGAAAAAGTCCCCGACAACCTTTTCAGTGTGTCAAATAAGTCCGGAAACGAAATTGTGCTTACACCAAAAAATCCGCTTATGGCAAAGGCTATTAAGTCAATAAAGATAACGGGCAAGCCGCCAAAGCCGGAAACTGTCACTATATACGACGCCTCCGGCGACAGAACTGAAATGCGCATAAAGAAATCGTCGTTCGGAAGTGCGGATTTGACTGGGGCGTTCGACATATCGAATCCCGGAAGCTTTAATTGCAAATTGGTTTTCGGCAAAGAATGAGATTTTTTATTTCAATACTGTGCGCTTTGATTTTTGCGTTCCCGCCAATTTGCCGGGCAGACGGAGCGGTATTCGGGCTTTCGCGCTGCAGCTCATATGTGCAGAGGGGGGTAATGTCCTTTTGGGGAAGGGAACTTCCGATTTCCGTGTATGTCGTAAAAAAAAGCGGCGGCGAAACAGCAATGGCGGTGGATTCTGCGGCGGGAACTTTGATAAAGGGCAGGTTTTCGCCCGGGGCTGAAAAGTGCGAGCTTTTCGTTTCGGAGCTGCTTGGCGACAAAGATAAGGTCGGCGGACTCGCCGCGGATATCTTCCGCCTGGCTCTCGGATTCCACGATTGCGTAAAATCGCGCGAGCTGCGCGTCCATTCCGTTGACGGAAAGCCGCAGTTTGCCCGAACTGAAAATGTCGGCGTCGAATTTTCCGACTACACTACAAAAAATGGCATATATCTTCCGCGCGTTCTCAAAATAGAATCTGGTTTTTTGCGTATTGATTTGCGCCTTGCATCTTCAAAAATTGGGGGCTAAAATGAAAGTCACTTTTGTATATCCGCGGTTTGAAAAATTTCTCGAATCGGTCTCAAAAATGGAGGCCGAAAGCAAATTCTTTACGGTTGGCAAGTTTACATGCCCGCCTTCGCTTGGGATTCCCATCCTCGCAAGCCTGACACCGAAAGACGTGGAGATTGCGTTTGTTGACGACAATGCAGGGGAAAAGTTGGACTTCTGCGACGGCACAGACTTGTACGCAATAAACTGCTTTACCCCGCAGGGCACGCGCGCCCTCGAAATCGCCCGCCTATGCCGCGCCGCAGGAAAGCCCGTTGTAATGGGTGGAATGTTCCCGAGCTTCATGCCCGACGAATGCCTCGCCGTGGCGGACGCCGTATGCGTTGGCGAGGGCGAATACACTTGGCCGGAGCTACTCACCGACTTCTCGCGCGGGGAGCTTAAAAAAATATATAAATCTTCAAAGCCGGTAGATATGTCGCAAATGCCTATGCCGCGCCGCGATATTTTTTACGACAAAAAGTGTTACGACTGGGACGAGGATTTAATACAGCTTACGCGCGGCTGCCCGTACGGTTGCGCCATGTGCATCATTCCCGCCCACATGGGAAACAGAATGCGCTTTAAACCGGTGGATATGGCGGTTGAAGAGATAAAACAGCTAAGGCACCAGAATATATACCTTACCGATGATTCTTTGTTTTTCCCCCAGAAGGCGGTAAGGGAGTACGCGGAGAGATTCTTTGACGCCGTAGAGGGGCTGGGGCGGAAATTTTTTGTGTCGTCCACTATGGCGTTAAACTCGGACGAGGCGTTTTTTAGGCGCGCGGCAAAAGCAGGCGTGCGGAATTTTTATTGTACGCTGAATGTGGATCCCGCTTCGATTGCGGTTATGAGGGGGGACGACTCGGGGCTGTCGAAGCTCGCAGAGTTTGTAGATATGCTCCGCGGAATGGACATAAGCTTCTTTGCGTCTTTCGGGCTCGGCCGCGATTGGGACGGCGAGGGCGTTTCAGACAGGGTCCTCGAAATATGCTCGCGCGCTAAAATTACGATGTCGGAATTTTTTATTTTTTCTCCGTACCCGGGCTCGCCCCACTGGCGCAGGTTGGAGTCGCAGAAGCGGATTACCTCGCGCGAGTGGTATAAATATAACGGCGCCCACGTAGTTTTCCAACCGGCAAAAATGTCGGCGCAGAGGCTTAAAGACGAATTTGTAAATTGTTGGAAGGGATTTTATGAAATGAACCAGTCCAGAAACCTCGCCCAGATGGAGCCGAGCGTTTGGTGCGGCGACGAATTAAAAGTGTCCAAGCGCTTGGAGGTGCGCGGAGTGGGTTCGGAGGCGGCCGTCACAGGAATAGGCATAGTTTCCCCGCTCGGCTGCTCCCAAAAGGAGGTCTTGGATTCCCTAAAAAAAGGCGTAGACGGAATCGCGCAGGGAACTAAGCTCGACCTATCCGCGTTTGTATCGAAAATTTGCGCCGAGGTCAAAGGGTTTGATCCGGCCTCGCGCATGAGCGAATCGGAGCTTAAAACATACACAGACCCGTTTATAAGGATGTCGATATGCGCGGCTCGCGCTGCGATAGAAGATTCGGGAGTTGATTTGGGCTCGTATTCCGGAAAAATCGGATATGTGCTTGCCACCTGCAACGCGGGGCTGAATTCGGGAGAAATCGAGTACCGCCAGAAATACGGGGAGAAAGTAGATTTCAACAGGAGCGTATCGACGCAATCCGAGTTCTACGCCCTACAAAAGGCCTTAGTTTCGGCTGTCGGTTTCGGAGGGGAGTGCTGGATGGTAAATACGGCGTGTTCGGGCTCCACCGCGGCGATAGGTCTTGCGCAGACCCTCGTCGAATCGGGAAGGTGCGACATCGTGATAGTGGGCGGGGCGGACGCGCTCGCATTGTCGAATTTTGCGGGTTTCAGCGCAATTAAAGTAGTTTCGCCTGAAAAGATTGCTCCATTCTCGACCCCCGAGGGAATGAATATAGGCGAAGGCGCCGCATTTTGGGTTGTGGAAAACCTCGGCAAAGCGCTTTTGAGGAGCGCGGAGTGTAAATGCAAAATAATCGGCCACGCAACCACAGCCGACGCACACCACCCGACCCAGCCGGATCCGCGCGGCGACGGTGTCTTCCGCACTTTAAGAAACGCCGCGGCCGACGCAGGCGTTGAAGTGAGCGACTTGGGGTGCATCAATGCCCACGGTTCTGGAACTTCCGCCAACGACAAGGCGGAGTCAAAGGGAATTGCTAAATTCCTCGGAGGGCTCGATGTTCCCGTGACATCAACAAAGTCCTACATGGGGCACTGCATGGGAGCAACAGGCATACTCGAAGCAACATGCCAAGTTGTTTCAATGAACGACGATTTTATCCCGAAGACACAGCGCAATATTGGCAGGCGCCCCGGATGCGAAATTTCCGCCCTTTCGGAACACAAATACGGCAAGTATGACTGTTTCATATCGGCAAACTACGCGTTCGGAGGCAACAATGCGGCTGTCGTAATTTCAAAGCGCGATTTTATCGCCGGGCAGAGGCCGCAGCGCAAGCGCGATTCAGAAATTGTTGTGACGGGCTTCGACATCGTTTCCCCGCTCGGCGCGGGAATTGAAGAAAATATACGCGCATTGGAAAACGGAGAGTCGGCGATTGCAAAAATTGAGAGGTTTGAGTCGGGGTGTTTGGGAGGATTAGTTCCCAAGCTCGACGTCAGGCGCTTGGACAGACGCGTGGATTTTTCGGGAATGAACAATATAAGCACCTACGCTACTCTCGCAGTAAAGCGCGCCTTTGACAGGGCCGGCATTAGGCTCGCGCGTGCGGACTCCGAAAAGACGGGCTTAGTTTCGGCGATTGCCAGAGGCTCTTGCGAAAGCCCGCACATGGACGCGGTTTTCTCAAATCCAGAGAGGCGCGGAGACGTCGGGTGTTTTTCAAACGTAACGGCAAACTCCACGGCAGGCTGGGTTTCAAAGGCGCTTGAATTGAAGGGTGCGAACCTGACGCTTACGCCTGGGCCAAACGGCGGCTTGCAGGCGTTAGGGTACGCGGCGGATGTCTTGCGCGAAGCCCGTGCCGAAAGAATGGCTGCGTTTGCCGCCGACGAGCTCTACGCGCAGCAGATTGCGGGCTACGACAAAATCGGAAATATTTATTCCGAAAGCGAACTTCAAAATTTTAGGCCGGGTTCGCCGGATCCATTTAAAACAGTGTATGCGGAAGGCGCATGCGCATTCATTCTCGAGACGATGGAGTCCGCACAAAAAAGAAATGCGGAAGTGTTTGGCTCGATTCTATCCTTCGCTTCATATGAGGAGCCGGGCGATTTTTGCGGTGCGAATCTCGGTTCGGAGGGTTTTGAGATTGCAGTAAACGACGCTTTGGCTAAGGCGAAAACGGTAGATTCTGAGATAGATTTGCTCGTTTGGAGTCCGCGCGGCGACGCCCAGGACGAAAAAATCCTGAATGTCTGGCGCAGGCGCTTCCCAAGTGCTGGCATTGTCACAAATGTATTCAATACGGGGTATATCGAGTCGGCTTCCACTATATCCGCGCTTGCCGAAGTTCTGTTTTGTCTTAAAAAAGGCATTCCAATTTGGCGGCAAAAAACAGGTATTGCGGAAATAGACAATTTCCCGCTCCCGAAATCCCCCAAAAAGATTCTTTGCGCGGCGTCGAGCCATGTAGGCAACAACTTCGCGGCGGTTTTTGCCGTGTGACGAATTGCAGGCGCGCGGCAATGCGCAAGCACATAGCAAGCTTGAAAGTTTATTGCAGATTTTCGGCATTGCAATTGTATTCATCAACCCGCAGTGGTTTTGTATGCATTTGCTAATGCGCTTACGTTGCAAATCAGATAGCGCCCAGATAGTTTAAAAAAGTTCGACGTCCACTAAAACTGTTTTGCGCGTTTGTCCGCAGAAAATATGAAATCCGCCGCAACTGTATGGCATTTGGAGGCAGGGCGGCGCCGCAGAAGCATTATTGTTTCCAATACTTAAATATCGAAAAGGGCGGGGCAAATAAGGGGAAGATTTTTGCCAAACTATGCGATGTCTGCCGCCCGCTGGCTTTTCGGCTTTTCAGGAGAATTAGAAAAGTCGGCATCGGTAAACGCCCCTGTGAATGCACAGTTCCACTCCAATATCGCGCTCCCCCAAGACAGCCCGACTCCAAAGGCGCATATTAGCACTTTCATGCCGCTTTTTAGCCTTCCGGTTATGGCGGCGTCGGCGAGCGCTATGGGAATGCTCGCGCCCCCGCAGTTTCCTATGTCGTGCATTTTGTAATAAACTTTTTCCGTCGGAATACACAAGCGCTGGGCGCAAGACTTGACTATCATTTCCCCCGCCTGATGGAATACAAACAGGTCTATGTCGCGCACGGACATGCCGTTTTTTTCAAGGACTTCCGCGACCGACTCCGCGACCCTTTTATAGGCGAATGTGAAAATCTTAAAGCCGTCCATTGCCATTTTATCTGCGCGCATGGTTTCCCCTCCATAGCCGCGCAAGCCCGAATTTGGCCATATTATGCTGTCAAATCCCTTGCCGTCTGTGCCGAACGAAAAGCCCAAAATTCCGTCAATATCGCTCTTTGAGACTGTGCAAGCGGCTCCTCCGTCCCCGAAAATGCAGGCGGTCGAGCGGTCTAGCGGGTCGATTATCTTTGTGGGGGTATCGGCACACAATACGAGCGCATTCTTAGCGAGCCCCCCGCATATCCAAGCGCGCGCCGTCGCAAGGGCGTAAACAAACTGCGAGCATCCGAGATTTATATCAAACGCGGCGCATGAATTATCTATTCCAAGCCTTTGCTGGATTATGCATGCGGTTGTCGGAATCAAGTAGTCGGGGGTTTGCGTCGCAAAAATCAAGAGGTCTATATCTTTTGGGGAAATTTTACTGTTCTCAAAAATCAGCCGGGCCGCTCTAACGGCGAGGTCAGACGCACATGTATCTCCTTTTGCCGTGCGGCGCTCCAATATTCCGGAAATTGATTCTATTTTTGCAACAGTTTCGCTTCCAAACCGCTCGGCAAGCTCGGCGTTCGTATTTTTCTGCCCGGGCAAAACGTATGCCAAAGATGTTATGGAAATTCCCATTTGCAAATAAAGTTTTATTTTAAAGCAAATATGTTAACCGTTCCGACCTTTCTTGCAACTACTCTTTGGAGTTTGGTAAATTTTTGCGCTAATGCGCATTCTACCGAATATTCGTATAAAATTTATAAAAGCTATTCAGAACCCCAATCACTGAATTACGCAATCAGTTTGCGGCAAGTTCATAAAAACTACTCATAAAAATATCTACTTAAAAGTTATTCGAGAATTGCGCCTTATATTAAAAAATTGCGCTTCACTCAAATGTTAAGTCATAACTCATGCAGGCAAATTTTCAAATTTTGAAACTAAAATTTTTTTAGATAAACGCTTCCAAAAACATATTGCCCTCCACGGGGATAAAAAAAGCGCACCCATCTTCGGGTGCGCTCGCAAATTTAACAGGCGCAACGCGCCGCACGATTAACCCCCAGTGAGGTTTTGAATGATCTGGATAATCGGCAGGAACAGCGCGATAACGATTGTACCGACAACTACCGCGAGGAACACTATCATTATAGGCTCGATAATCGAAGTTATAGCGCCTACCGAGTTGTCAACTTCGTCGTCGTAGTTGTCTGCAATGCGGTTGAGCATCTCCGGGAGCTGGCCCGTTTCCTCGCCGACTTCCACCATACTTGTCACCATTGTCGGGAATATGTTTTGCTGGTCGAGCGGCGTGGAGAGGTTTTCGCCGTCTCTTACGCGGTCGTGCACCCTCGAAAGGGCGTCGGATATCAGGCTGTTTTTGATGGTGCCGCGCGTGATGGTCAGAGCTTCGAGTATCGGAACGCCGGAGGCGAGCAGTGTGCCGAATGTTCTCGTGAACCTCGCGACTGTCGATTTCATCACAAGGTCGCCTATCTTCGGCAACTTCAACGCTGCGGTGTCCCACACCCTAATTCCGATTTTCGTCTTGAAGAAAATTTTTACGAACAATATTACGCCGACTATTATAAGGCCGGTCAATATGTAGTTTTCCTTCATGAAATCGGATATGTCGATAATCATCTGGGTCAGAGCGGGCATTCTCGCGTTGCCTTTGAGCATATCCGTAAATATTTTCTGGAATTGCGGCACGACGAATATCATAAGAATCGCGACAATCGCCACTGCAACACCCATGATTACGATAGGATAAACCATCGCGCTCTTGACCTTATTAGTGGTTTTTAGCGCCTTTTCCTGGAACGTGGAGAGTCTGTCGAGAACGACGTCAAGCACGCCGCCGGCTTCGCCCGCCTTGGCCATATTTACATAAAGTTTGTCAAAAATCTTGGGGTGTTGTGACAGGCCGTCGGAGAATTTATTACCGGTGCGCACGTTGTCGGCAAGCTGCTCAACCACCGCCTTGAAGTAGGGGTTCTTTTCTTGGCGGCCGATTACCTCGAGTGCGCGCAAAAGCGGAAGCCCTGCTTTCAGAAGAGTAGAGAGCTGTCGGGAAAACACGGTTATGTTTTCCTTCTTTACTCCCGTCCCGAATAGCGGCTTCTTCGCCTTGGCGGCGGTCGCCTTCTTGTCGGAGGCTATTGCCGCCACTTCCGCGATTCTCGACACCGAGAATCCCTGCGCGGCAAGCTCCTTGCGCGCGCGGTTTTCGCTTGTCGATTCTATAACCCCGCTAAGCTCGCGGCCTTCCTTATCGAGGGCTATGTATTTGAATTTTGCCATAACAGTTTTCCTTTTCTACTAAGTGTATTTCAAAACTTCCTCAACGGTCGTTGCGCCGTCGAAAATCGCGCGCAAACCGTCGTCGCGCAGGGTGCGCATGCCAAGCTCTATCGCCTTCTGCTTCAATACGAGCGTCGGAGCTCTCGCGGTTATGAGGTCTCTTAACGAGTCGTTGACAAGAAGCAGCTCGAAAAGCCCCTGTCGGCCTTTGTAGCCCGAACCGTTGCATTCCGCGCAGCCCTTACCGAAGAAGAATTGCTTGTCGGCAATCTCTATCGGATCCACTCCAAGCATATCTATTATTTCTTGGTCGGGCTCGTACGCCGTCTTGCATGTCGGGCATATTCTGCGGACGAGTCGCTGTCCCAATATGCCTTCCAAAGACGCCGCAATCAGGAACGGTTCAAGCCCCATATCTATGAGTCGCGTGACGGCTCCGGGGGCGTCGTTAGTGTGGAGGGTTGCGAGCACGACGTGCCCTGTAAGAGACGCTTGAACCGCTATCTGGGCGGTTTCAAGGTCGCGGATTTCTCCGACCATTATTTTGTCGGGGTCTTGACGGAGGAACGCTCTGAGGCATCGGGCGAAGTCCAAACCGACCTGGTGGTTTATCTGCACCTGCATGATACCGTCGATTTCATATTCGACAGGGTCTTCGGAAGTCAGTATTTTTATGTCTACCGTGTTGACCTCGCGGAGGGCGGAGTAAAGGGTTGTAGTTTTGCCAGAACCGGTCGGACCGGTGACTATGAATATGCCGTTGGGCAGCTTTACGAGCCTTCTTATGTTCTCGACAAGTTCGTCTGTCATACTGAGCTTGTCGAGGTCGAGGTTCACGACGCTCTTGTCGAGAACGCGGAGCACCACGCTCTCTCCGAATTGGGTCGGCAGCGTGGATACACGCAAGTCGACAGGGCGCCCGGATATCGTCATTTTTATTCTTCCGTCCTGCGGTATACGCTGCTCTGCTATGTTCAGATTTGCGAGAACTTTTATACGCGAAATTACGGGCAGGGCAAGGCTCTTTGGCGGCGGCGCCATTTCGTACAAGGCACCGTCAATACGGTAGCGTATCCTGAACATGTCTTCAAACGGCTCGAAGTGTATGTCGGAAGCCTTGTCGCGGATTGCCTGCTGCAATACCAAGTTTACAAAGCGGATAATCGGCGTCTCGTTCGCCATATTTGCCGCGTCTGCTTCCGAGGATTCGTCAAAATCGACGGTAGATATCTCCGACAAAAGATCGTCAATGCTTGAATCTTCCTCGCCGTAGCACTGCACGATGAGGGTCTCGACTTGGTCGGGGTCCATCACCTTCAGCGTCACATCTTTGTTCAGTGTGAAGGTGAGGTCGTCTATTATCGAGTTGTTGAACGGATCCTTTGCAAGCAGCGTTATGGAGGTGTCTGTCGCCTCTATCGGAACTACGCCGTAGGTTCGCGCCAAATTCGGCCTCAGTTGCTTATAGACGCTTTCGGGTATGTTCGCCGGCGGAATCGGAACGTATTCGTAGTTGAGATAGTCGGCTACTACCTCCAATAGTTTCGTTTTCTCGACTAACCCGGAAGATATTATCGTGTCCGCAAGAGATTGCCCGGTGTTTAAGTGCGTCTCGTTTAATTCGTCAAGCTGCTCTTTTGTGAGCATCTTGTTGGAAAGAAATATTTCGTATATCGAATTGTTGTGGTCTTCAAACATTTTGCTTCGCCTCCGATTATGCTTCGTTCAAGGTAACCTTCAATACTTCGTCTGCGGTCGTCAATCCGCCGCCTACTTTTCGGATACCGTCTTCGCGCATGGAGCGCATGCCAAGCTCCCTCGCCTTCGTTCGCAGCTCGACGAGGGTTCGCCCTTCGTAAATCATCTGTTGCAACTCTTCGTTGACTATAAATATTTCAAAAATACCCATTCGGCCTTTGAAGCCTATGCCGTTGCATTTCGGGCAGCCGTCGCCGTGGTAGAAGGTTATCTTTGCGGCTTCGATTTCATTTATGCCTATCGCCTGCAAGGTGCGCGGATCCGGCGCATATACGGATTTGCAGTTTGTGCATATCTTTCTTACGAGTCGCTGGGCGAGTGCCGCGCGAAGCGATGCGCTGACCAAGAACGGCTTTACCCCTATATCGACAAGTCGGGTGACGGCGCTCGGGGCGTCGTTAGTGTGCAGAGTACTGAACACCATGTGGCCGGTGAGCGAGGCGTTTATTGCAATTTCGGCCGTTTCGAGGTCTCGAATTTCACCTATCATGATGATGTTCGGCGCTTGGCGCAGCATTGAGCGCAAAGCCGCGGCAAATGTCATTCCTACCTCCCTTCGCACTTGAACCTGGTTTATGCCGGTCATCTGGTATTCGACAGGGTCTTCTACCGTTATGATTTTTCGGTCGGGGTGGTTTAGAAAATTTAGCGCCGAGTACAGGGTGGTCGATTTACCGGATCCCGTCGGACCGGTGACGAGGAATATTCCGTCGGCCATTCCGACTATCCTCTCAAACACCGCTTGGTCGTCGGAGAAGAATCCGAGTTCGGGCAGCCCGAGCCTCAAACCCTCCTTGTCGAGAATACGCATAACTATGCTCTCTCCATATACGGTCGGAAGGCTCGATACACGCAAGTCGATTTCTTTATTGTTAAAAGTTATTTGTATGCGGCCGTCCTGCGGTACGCGCTTTTCGGCGATGGATATGTTCGCCATCAGCTTTAGCCTCGATATTATCGACGGTTGCAGGCGCTTTGGCGGATTCTCAACCTCTATCAGCACGCCGTCTATGCGGTAGCGGATTCTGAAGCGTTTTTCGAGCGGTTCAAGGTGAATGTCGGACGCCCTGCGCTTTACGGCTTCAGTTATCAGCTTGTGCACATACCTTATTATCGGGGCCTCCTCCTCGGACACTCCCGCTTCGTTGCCGGTCGCGAGCGTATTGCCGGCCGCCGCAGACGAATTTTGCCCGGCAATCTCCTCGCCGAATACGTCGCCGTATGCGTTTACCCCGAAGTGGTCGTCTATGGCCCTCTTTATTTCCTCGGGGCTCGCGAGCCTGAGATCCACCGACATATTTAGTATATGGCTTATGTCGTCGACGGAGTCCATGTCCATCGGGTCGGATATCGCCAATTCAAGCTGGCCGCCGGAGGACGATATCGGAAACACGTTGTATTTCCTCAAAATATCTTGGGGGAGCAATTTTAATACGCTTTCGTCAACCCGTATGTCTTGCAGGGAAATTAGCGGGATATTGAATTCCTGCGACAGCAGATAGGTAATGTCTTCGTACTTGCAGTAGCGTTTGTCTACAATCAAGTCGATGAGTTTCGAGTCTATGTCCGTTGGGGGAACTCCTTCGGATACGAGCTGTTCGCGGCCGAGCTTTATTATGTCCGGGGGTACTAAACCTTTATCCTGAATTAGTTGCAAAACGAAATCGTCAGCAGATGTCACGTTTATTGTCTCCGTTGGTAAATATGCGTTTTAAGGTAGAAAGCTAACTATCTATTCAATCCTAGCAAAAATTCAACATTTGTTTTTACCTTTTTTAGCCTTTGTATGAGCATTTCCATAGAATCGGCTGCGGGAATGCCCTTCATTGCCCTCCTAAGAGTATATATCTTAGTGAGTTCGTCGGGGTGGTAGAGCAGCTCTTCCTTTCGGGTGCCGCTCTTCTCTATATTGATTGCTGGGAATATCCTCTTGTCGGACAGCGAGCGGTCGAGGTCGAGCTCGAGGTTTCCAGTTCCCTTGAACTCTTCAAATATCACTTCGTCCATCTTGCTTCCGGTCTCTATAAGCGCCGTGCCTATTATTGTAAGCGACCCTCCGCCCTCTATATTGCGCGCAGAGCCGAAAAACTTTTTTGGCTTTTGCAGGGCGTTTGCCTCAACGCCGCCTGACATCGTCCTGCCGCCGTTTGGCATCAGCGCATTGTAGGCGCGGGCGAGCCTCGTTATGGAATCGAGCAGTATCACGACGTCGTCGCCCACTTCCACCATTCTGCGCGCCTTGCTTATTACCATCTCGGCCGCATGGACGTGGCTGGAGGCTTCCTGGTCGAATGTGGAGGCTATCACTTCGGCGTCTATCGCGCGCTTGAAATCTGTCACTTCCTCGGGGCGCTCGTCCACGAGCAAAATTATGACTTTTGCCTCGGGATTGTTGAAGCGAATGGACTTCGCCATGCTCTGCATAAGCACGGTTTTGCCGGTGCGGGGCGGGGCGACTATCAGCGCGCGCTGGCCAAAACCTATCGGCGTCAATAAATCTACCGCGCGCATAGACAGGTTGTCTTTTGAATTGTGCAGGGGGCTCTCCAAGATTATCCTGCGCGTTGGATAGTACGGAACGAGGTCTGTAAACGGTATTATGTCGCGCGCGGAATCGGGGGAGGCGCCCATTACGGAGGTGATTCTTACCGCGAACGGGCAGTTCTCTTTTTCATTTAACCTTGGAGCTGCCGCGAGCGCGCCGACAATATGGCCGCGTTTTAGCGCGTACTTGTCTATAAAAATCTGCGGAACGTACACCGAGGAGCATTTTAGGGCGTAGCTGTCCGAAGCAAAAGTTATCGCTCCTCCCGCGCCGTCCTCAAACACGTCCAACACGCCGTTTACGTAAACGAGCTTTCTCTTCTCGCACGCATTCCTGAAAAACTCCGCGAGTATCTCGCACTTCGGAACGCCGCCCTTAAACGGTATTGAAAGCTCGGCATATTTTGCCCTCAAATCCTTTATGTGCATGGGGCAGAGCTCCTCGTACCCCTCGACCGAATCTATTTTCGAGCCGTCGGGCAGCGGAAAAAACTTTTGCTCTTCAAATTTTTCGCTTTGCTCGCCGGAGTCCGTTTTGCTGTTGTCTCCGGCGACAACCTCTGCCGAAGCCGGGGCTTCCGCGCTTTTTACGGTTTCGCTCTCTAAGGCTTCCGGCGCTTCCGACCGCTCCACGCGGGTGTCGTTGGAGCTTGCAAGCAATTCCCAGTACGACATGTCTTCCGGCGCAGTCGGCGGTATTTCCGCTTTTGCGGGCCCGCCTACTTGGGTATCGACCTCGGCAGTGCCAGACGCGCTTGCGACTTCGGGAGCGGCTTCGGGAGAGGTCGTCTTTGCGGCTTCAAGCTCGGCTTTTGGAGCGGCTTCGGACAGCGTAGGCGTTGCGGATTCGGACTCGGTTGCGGACAGCGTAAGTGTTGCGGCTTCGGCGCCTTCCAAAATTTTCCGGCTTTCTTCGGCGGCAGGCTCTGCCGTCTTTCCCTCGAAAAGCCTCTCTATCCATTGGCATATCCCGGCCTCGGTTTTTAGCGTGTCCCATTCGGGGAGATTGCCGGGATTCATCGCTTCGGCGTCATTTTCCGCCTGCTTCCAGATATTCTTTTTAGGCTTGTTTTGCTGTTGGCGCTGCTGTTGCTGGTTTTGCTGCCTATTCTGCTGCTGGCGGTTCTGCTGTGGAATATTGCGGTTTTGACGCTGCTGGTTTTGCTGCCTGTTTTGCTGTTGGCGGTTCTGCTGCCTGTTTTGCTGGTAATTGCCGCGGAAATTGTCCTGGCGCGCGTTTTGCTTCCAATTCTTGCGATTGTTGCGCCTGTCTTGGCGCGCGGCTTCAGCGTCCGCAAACGACTCGTACGAAGGGTCGGACAGTATGGCTTCCGATTCGTCGGGCTCGGGATTTCCCTCGGTGTAGGATTCGGAACTTCCCTCGGCGTCGGGGACATTGCGGTATGCGTCCGGGTCGAGGTCTTCGTCGCTCGTCGAAAAATATTGCGGAATTTCCTCGTCTGACGCCTCCTCGCGCGAAGATTTTGAGTATGCAAAATCGTCTCCGCTATCGGTGCCAGTGAAAATTTCGTTGTCGGGGGAGTATGAGTCTTCCGCTTCAACATGAACGTCGCGCCATTGCGGCCCTGAGGACGCTGCCGCATTGTTGTCGGAGGCATTGGAGGAAGTTGTTTCCACGCTTCCGCTTTCCGCAACGCTTTCAGTTGGCGCATCTTCAGACTGCGCGCCCGTCCCGACAGTTTCTTCTTCGGGGACCTTGGCTTTTTTGGGGCGCCCCCTCTTTTTAGCGATTTTGGGAGCTGCTTGGGAATCTGACGATTCTGCTGTTTGATTTTTTGGTTTGCGACCCCTTTTTTTCTTTTCGGGCAATCCGCTTTCTGGCGCGGAGGGCGGAATTAGTGTGTCTTCGTCCATTGGGTTTTCAAATTATTTAATGTAAGCGCGGCTTGCTTGTACAGAAAATCAAAATCGCCTTCGTTAAACAAAGCAACCGTCGCCAAACGTACTTTTTGGGAGAGCGGCAGTTGATAGGCGTCGCGCGCGTCGATATCATGCTCGGACATTCCCCTTTTTAAGAGGCGTTCGCGTCGCGCCGTCTCGCTACAGAAAACAGTAATGCAGATATCAAAATTTTTTTCAAGCCCTTTTTCAAACAACAGCGGCATTTCGACAACCAACGCCGAAAATTTTCCATCGCAAGATGCCTGTATTTCCCTCAGCCTTTCAAGCCACATGGCATTGATTGCCGGGTGCAGGGCGTTTTCGAGCGCGGCGAGCTTCTCCTTGTCGGAAAAGGCTATTTTTGCGATTTCCGCGCGGTTTGGATTTGCGTCAGGCGGGAATGCCTTTTCCCCGAAAATTTTTGACAGGGATTCTCTTACGCCCATATTTTCAGCAAGCGCAATGTGGGCGAGTTTGTCGGCGTCGAGCACTTCGACGCCAAGTTTCCGAAATGCGTCGGCGGCGGCGCTCTTTCCGCACCCCATGCCGCCGGTGAGGCCGATTTTTAGGGTTTTCATAAAAACGCGGCGCGTTTAATGGCTTTTTTGGGATTTGAGAAAGTCGCGAGTCTGGCGGCGCAATTTTTTTAATTTAGGCTCGATTTTAAAAAGCTGGCGCGGAGTGAGCCTGTCGACAAAGCAAATGCCGTCGAGGTGGTCGTTTTCATGCTGTACGCACCTTGCGAAAAGCCCCGAACACTCGAGTACATGTTTTGCCCCGTCGGTGTCTTGGTAGGTCAGCCTTACTTCTGCGCTGCGCTCGACTTCCGCAAAAATCCCGGGAAATGACAGGCATCCTTCTTCGGCTATTTCGACATAGTCGCCAATTTCCTCGACTTCCGGATTTACCGCTATCAGGGGCATTGCTATGTCAAGCGGCAGCGATTTCCCGTCGATTGTAAATTCGCACGGCACGGAATCGTCGCTCCTCCTTCGCATATCGATTGCGAATATCCGCTTTGAGGAGTCGATTTGCGGCGCGGCGAGCCCGAGCCCGTTCTCCTCGTATAGAGTGTCGACAAGGTCGCTTGCGAGTTCTTTTAGGGATTCGTCGAATACTTCTACTTCGGCGGCTTTCTTTTTTAGGACGGGTTCGCCGAATTTTGTGAGTCTGCGGGTCATGGGGTTTATTCTTGTTTGCTTTCGCGGGGAATTTTATTGTTTGTGCGGACTATCAATACGGGCTCTTTCGTCTTTATCCAGACTTTATGCTCTTTAAAAATTTTCGCCGAACCGAATTCGCATGCTTCGGCAATAGTTTTTAGCGGCATGCGCCTGCCTTTGGGGGTCAGGTTGTAGTCGTACGAGCCCAAATGTATGCGTTCGAGGGCTGTGGCCGGGTTTTCGTCTTCCGGAATTTGCACGACCCAGCCTGTGTAGTCGGCGTCGGTGAATTTTCCGTACGGGTCGCTCACGACGACTACATATTGTTTTTTTACCTGAGGTTCTTTTTCTTTTTCCGCCTCTTGGGCTTTTGATTCAAAAGTGATGTCCTCGATAATTTGAGCTATTTTTTTCGCGTCGAGCTCCGAGCGTTGGAGTACGACCTTAACGAGTTCAAGATCAATTTTAGCCATAATCGGATAGAACGATACTGATATGCCTTGGCGTGTCAAAGGGAAATTTTTATGGATTGTGGGGAGGGCGGATTTTGGAAAATTTATTTTATCGCTTTGTTTTATTTGTATGTAAATTCTGGCAGGCGCGGGATTTTGCGCCCACGGAGGCGCGGATTAACGCGACACGCTGGGGCGATGAAACAAATTGTTGTATTTCGCGCTCACGCGCTAAGCGGATTCGTCGTATCAATCTGTTCAAGTCGAGTCGTTCGCGGTGTGATTTTGCGCGCACGGAGGTGCGGATTATGTGCCTTCGTCGAGGCGGCTTGCGCCACTGGTGGACATCTTGCGCGCATGCGCTTGGGATATTTCGACAAGTAATATTGCCTTCATAAGAGATATAGGCGTTTGTGCGCGCACGCACGGAGCAAACAAGTGTATCTATCGTCAAATTTTAAATAAAAAATAAAATTGCTGAACTTTTTATAAAAAGAATCTCTACCTTAAAAAAAATAAAATTGTCCGATTTTTAAGCTGATTCTATGTTTTTCTTAAATAAAAAACTTGAATAAACGGAAAGTTTGTCCTCAATTTTACAAAAATGCGCTATTTAGCTACAATGTTTGTTGCTGTATGCTTTCGCCTAAATTCCTTGGCGGGAATTGTGGGAACGGTTGTTGTTTGCATACATAAAGACATTGTGCATATAAGCGCCGTTCCGAACCATTGCTGCTCTTTTTACGGCAATATTCAAAGCGGTAATTCTATCGGCAAGATGCCCGCTGCTCTGCGCCGTCGGATTGCTTTGATTTACTCGTTGGCGACGGCAATTCTGTAAAGTTGGCTTCCGAAAGAATGAAACTGCCACAGCCGACAATTTTTGCACTCTCTGTTCCTCCGCAACCCGAACATTCAACTCCGGCGCGCGGATTTATATCAACGGATTTTACAAAACGCTTTTTTCGGGCGCATTTTACTTGTCGAACGCGAACGCCGATACCGCTTATAATTTGAGAAAGTGACGTTTAATTCCGCGCAGGAGTTGCGCGGGTTTAACTGTCAACTTTCTAATTATAAATGGTATGAAAAAAATTTTAATTATTGCGGCAATATGCCTGCAATTCCTCGCTTTGGCGGGCGAGCAAAATAAGCCGGCGCTCGGGTTGTCCAGAAAATCCGCGGTGGAGCTCGCCCTGCGCAACAACCAGGACTTGAAGGCTGTAAAGGAAGGAATTAACGCGGCAAGGGGCAGGGCGAGCCAGTCCGGCAGGCTTGATAACCCGGTGCTCGGCGCGGAATACGGCAACGATGTACTCTTCTCGGACGAGGGCGAATATTCGGTAAGGGCGTCGATATCGCAAAAATTTCCGTTGTTCGGGCGGCTTGCCAAGGAGAGGGAAGTCGGCAACATAGACATAAAACTTGCTTCCCTCGAATACGAAGACGCTTGCAGAAAGCTGTCGCTCGACGTCGAAAACGCCTATCTTGACGCCCTCGAAAAAAAGGCGGTTTCAGACGCTCGGCGCGCCCTCTTAAAGGCGACCCAAGAGCTCGCGAAAGAGCTGAAAGCGGCCTCCGAAAAAGCGGAAGTTTCCGCGCTTGAAGTTAGGCGAGCCGAAAGCGAATCTTCAAAGTTGCAAATCGAGATTATGCGCGACGAAGTGGACTTTGCCGCCGCATTGTCGCGCTTGAAGGTCTTGATTGGCGTATCCCCCGATGTCGATATAAACCTTGCCGACAAACTCGCGGAAATTCCCCCACCGACTGAAAAATTTTCGCGCCAGACATTGGAGTCTCGCCCGGATTGGCAAATGTATTCTATAGCCGAAGAGAGCGCCAACGCGAGAATCGCCCTTCTAAAAGCGGGAAGGTTTGAGGACGTAGAAGTGGGTGTGTTTTTCGAGGCGTCCGAATCCGTGGACGAGCCAGTCGGGAAATCGCGCGAGAAGATATTGGGGCTGAGCCTGTCGGTTCCGCTGCCTTTCAAATCTTACGACGGCGGCATTGAGGAGCAGCTCTCGCTAAGAAAGCAGGCGCAGGCGCGCTCGGCCGCAAAGGAGAATCAAATTGCGGCGGAAATTTCCCTGTATAGGCTCCGCGCAAACAAATATGCGCAGATTCTGAAAAAACACAGGGCGGAAGTGGAGGAGGTCTCCGGGGAAATATACGGCGAATACTTAACCGCCAGGCGCGAGGCGCGCGCCGGCATAGCCGATGTATTCGGCGCATGGCAGACACATTTGCAGATGAAACTTACCGGAGTTTCGATTCTCGCAGAGCAGGCGAGAAATTCAATAGCTTTAAAATACGCATTGGCGTTGGAGGATAAAAATGAAAAATAAGATTTTTATTTATATTTTGTTTAGTGCTGCAATGGCTTTGAAGGCGGCGGCCCAGCACGAAAACTGCGACCACGGAGACGCTCCCGACGCGTCGGCGAATGCCGGGATTTCAAATTTTGTCCGCGTCGACAAAATGTCGATGGAGGCAATAAACCTAGAAACTGCGGCGGCAGAGCAGAGAAAAATCGACGATATTGTGGCCGCCATTGGCAAAATCGAAAATATTCCCTCAAAAGTCTCCGCCGTTTCGGCGCGCATAGCAGGAAGGATTGCGGAGCTTTACATAGCGCCCGATTCGTCCGTAAAAAAAGGCCAGCCTATTTGCAAAATAGAGAGCCTATTGCCTGGCAATCCCCCGCCGTCGGTCGTGATAAAAGCGCCCCAGAGCGGAATTGTGGAGGTTTTGAACGCTTTTGAAGGCAGCCCGGTGGAGCCAAACGCGGAAATAGCGCGGATTGCGGATACGTCGTCGCTTTACGCAGTCGCGAACGTGTTTGAGAACGATATCGGAAAACTCAGGCTTGGATTGGGCGCGCGCGTCAGGCTCGAAGCTTTTGGCGACAAAATCTTCCGGGCAAAGCTCGCCAAATTCGGCTCAAAGCTATCTCCCGACACCAGCACGCTGCCGGTATATTTCTTGATTGAAAATCCCGGCGGAGAAATCAAGAGCGGTATGCGCGGAATTGTATATATATCGGCGGGCGAAGGCAAGCCGGCGGTGTCCGTTCCAAAGACCGCAATAATAGGCGGCGAGGGGCAGAAATTTGTGTATGTTGAAAATTGCGGCGAAGACGGGATATTTGAAAAACGGCAGGTAATAGTCGGCCGTACGGACGATTTGAATGCGGAAATCCTGCACGGCTTGAAGGCGGGGGAGACTGTCGCGACGAGCGGCGTTTACCAGCTACAATTTATGCCCGCTGCAGATATTGTTGCAGATGGGCACGCAAACTCGGTAAACGCTACTGTTAATTATAAAGATACTGACCACGACCACTCAAAACACGCCGCACACGAACCCGCAGAAGTCCACCTCGAAGACGGGCACGAAGGCCACGCCCACAGCGAATCGGAGCACGCGTCCGCCGCCTCTGAAAATACTACCGGCGGCGCGGCGGCGGGGTTGCCGCTTTTTGAAAGATTGGAAAAATCGGGGTATTTTGGCTACCTCTTATGGGCTGTTTTGGGCGGATCTATTTTCCTAAACGTAATTTTTGCCGCGGCATACGCGCGTAAATCAAAAAAATAAGCATCGCCATGAAAATATTTTCCGCAATAATAAGTTATTCGTTGGCAAACAGGTTTTTGGTTATCGTTACGGCGGCGATAGTGGCGTGCTACGGCGTATATTGCTCAATAAAGCTGCCCGTCGATATTCTTCCAGACCTCGACAAGACAATAGCGACAATAGTAACCGAGGCGCCGGGAATGGCACCCGAAGAAATCGAGACGCTCATAAGCGTACCCCTCGAAACGGCTCTCAGCGGCCTAAGCGGGGTCACGCGGGTGCGCTCGGCAAACACTCCGTCGCTGTGCATGATAAGCTTGGAATTCGATTGGAATACCGACCCCTACAAGGTGCGCCAGCTGATTCAAGAGAGGCTCCAATCTGTTTCGTCGTCGCTGCCTGACGGGGTGCGCCCTCTCATAGCGCCGATTTCGTCAGTGATGGGAGAGATTATGATATTGGGGCTTTCAACCGACAACCCTGATGTCTCTCCGATAGACTTGCGTACAATGGCTGACTACACAATAGCGCGCCGCCTGACAAATATCCCAGGGGTCTCGCAGGTGCTTTCAACCGGCGGAGGCTTGAAGCAGTACAGGGTTGTCCCCGACTCCGCGAAAATGGCGTCTTACGGAATTACGCTTGAAGAGCTCGAAAAAGCCGTGTCGAAAGCGCAGTCCAACACGGGAGGCGGCATAATAAACCGCGGGGGCGTTGAAGTTAGCGTGCGCAATGTCGGCAGGAGCGCGTCGGTTGAGGATATCAAAAACTCGGTGGTCAAGAGCGGCGGCGACGGAAACATACTCGTAGGCGACGTGGCGGACGTGCGCATAGACAAGGCGCAGCTGCGCGGAGACGCCGCAATAGACGGCAAGCCGGGCATTATGATAACAGTGTCAAAACAGCCCGGCGTTGACACGCTAAAACTTACAAAGGCGTTGGAAGCCGCCGTTGCTGAGATACAAAAAAGCCTTCCCGAAAAGACGGAAATCTGTGTAATTTACCGGCAGGACCAATTCATAAAGACGGCTGTCGACAACGTAAAAGACGCAATTATAGACGGCGCAATAATGGTGTTTGCGATTCTGTTTATATTCCTATTCAACGTCCGCACGACTTTCATAACGATAACCGCAATACCGCTGTCGCTCGCAATCTCGATAATATATTTTAAACTCACCGGATCGTCCATAAATACGATGACTCTCGGCGGGCTTGCAGTGGCGATAGGCATGCTGGTTGACGACGCCATTGTGGATGTGGAAAACGTGTACAGAAGGCTGAGAGAAAATGGGGACCCGTCAAAAAAGAAGCTCTCGCTAAAAATAATATTGGACGCGTGCGTGGAAATCAGGGCGTCGATATTTTACGCGACTGTTTTGATTATGATAGTTTTTATCCCGACATTCGGCCTTGGGGGCATAGAGGGGAAAATGTTTAGGCCGCTGGCGGAGGCCGTGATAGTTTCGATGGCGGCATCGTTTCTCGTGGCGCTTACGGTGGTGCCCGCGCTATGCTCAATAATGCTCGGCAAGACGGGGAAAGCGCGCAGTGAGCCGATTATATCGCGGACGATTAAGCGCATTATATCGAAAATCGCGATAGAGCCCTCAATAAAGTTCCCTCATGCGGCGCTCGCGCTCGCGGTGGCGGTTTCCGCATTCGCATTCGCATTCTTCCCGATAATGGGCAGGGACTTTATTCCGCCTCTCAACGAGGGAAGCTCGCTTCTGATATTGCAGCTGTCTCCCGAAAGCTCGATAGAGCGCTCAAAGGAAATCGGTGCGATAGTCCAAAAAATACTTTCAAAAAATCCAGAAGTAAAAAGGAGCGGCATGAAAATCGGAAGGGCGGAGAAGGACGACCACGCCGAGCCCGTAAACATAGTGAAATTCAACGTTGAATTTGATACGTCCAAAAGGCCGCAGTCGGAAATAATAAAGGACTTGCGAAAGCAGCTCGACCGCGTCGCCGGAATAACGTATTCAATAGGGCAGCCGATGGCGCACAGAATCGATTACATGCTCAGCGGAACCCAGTCGCAGATAGCGGTGAAAATATTCGGCGACGATCTTTCAGTGCTCAGGCGCAAGGCTTCGGAGCTCGCAGATAAAATAGGCGGGCTTGCCGGAGCGCGGGACGTGAGCGTCGAAAGGCAAGCGCAGACAGCGCAGATAAAAATTGAAGTCGATAGGCAAAAGGCGCGGCTCTACGGTGTGCGTGTAGGCGAGATAAACGATATTCTTCAAAAAGTTCTCGGAGGCGAAGTCCTCGCGCAGGTTGTCGACGGCGAAGCGGTTTTCGATGTATTTTTAAGGATAGACGAAGATTTTATCGCGTCGAAAAAGAATATAGAGGGGCTTCTGATAGAAAATATATCCGGAGAGAAATATCCTTTATCGTCCTTTGCGAGGGTGGAGGATTCCACCGGCGCAAACCACATAAACAGGGAAGGGCTAAAACGCAGGGTGGTAGTTGGCTTAAATACGAGCGACGGAGACTCCGTGCGCTTGGCCGGGGAAATAAGAAGGATAATAGACGAATCCTTGGACCTTCCGCACGGATATTACGCGAATATAGAGGGCCAGTTCCAGAACCGCATAGATGCGGGTAGGCGCATAGGTTTGCTGTTTATATTTGCGATGCTTGCAATATACGCGATATTATATACGCACTTTAAAAGCTCCGCATTGGTGCTGCAGATAATGCTTGGTATCCCGACAGCCTTCGCGGGCGGGATTTTTGCGACGTGGTACTTTATAGGGACGATGTCGGTAGCTTCGCTAATAGGCATGATAGCCCTGTCGGGGATTGCCGCGCGCAACACGATAATGATGGTATCGCATTATATGCACTTGATGGAGTTTGAGGGCGAAAATTTCGGCGATAAGATGATAGAGCGCGGAACTGTTGAAAGAATAAATCCGATTTTAATGACGGCGCTTACAGCGGCATTTGCGCTTCTGCCGTTGATGTTCAACCCCGAAAGCCCCGGCAAGGAGCTGCTGTATCCGGTGTCGGTGATGATAGTTGGAGGGTTGGTGTCATCTACGATATTGAGCGTGATAGTGACTCCCGCGGCGTTTAAACTTTTTGGGTTTAATCCAAATAGCGAGAACGCCGTATGAAGCGCAAATTGCCCGTAAAATAAGAAAGCGATTGCTTAAAACGGCAGTTAGCGAAAGCCAAAATTCATAGTTGCACTATGCATTAGCATAGTTGCAACTTTTTTTGCTTTTATGACGCAAATACATGTATTTTTAGATAGTGTAGATTCCGATAAAATCCCATTAAAATATGTACCTACTCTATTTAGAGCATTGAAAATAGGTTCAGTAATGCTAACGGGAGACGTGGTAATAATAGATTTACTTGATCGCATTGTTGGGAATAACCCCGGTTATACGATGCAATATCTTGCGGAAAATAATTTCAATAATACGGAAAGATTGGCTCTTATAAAGCAATGGGAAGAAATTTTTGAACTTAATAAGGAAAATATACTAAAAAAGCGATATTATAAAAGAAAATATTACGGGAAAAAAGTTGCCAATTAGCGGTAATATATAATGAGAACGTAAAAAAATGTTATCAAGCAAGCAAACAAACTAATGCCGAAAGCCCGCCCATATTAAAGCTAGAAATTCCCTTTCAATGGAAGGATATTTATATAATAAGTCTTTATCATACTAAGTGATGAAAATTTTGTACTTTTTTTAGTTATTAAAAAAAACTAAAGCATTAAGTTATTTCAATTTTTGGATCTGAAATAAAATATATTGATTAGTTTTCAATTATTTGTTAACAATTAACTGTAAAATGAAAACTACCATGAAGTGCTTGAGAAAAATTATAATTGGATTTATTGCGTATTTATGCATGAATTTTTCAGTGTGCGGCGCAAGCGGCAATAATGTAGAAGATGCCGTTAGATTGGAAAAGTTTGGAATATCTGAAAAATCGGTAAACGATTTTTTTTCAACCGGTTTGTATAAGGGGTTTTTAGATGAAGGTAAACCTATATTGGTCTTAGCTATGATGTCAAAGACTATACCTAAGCCGGATATTAATTTGGGTATTTTCTACAAACTAACAGAGAGTAAGAAAATAGACCTTGGCATAAATATTGTAAATCCGCCTTTTGTTTTCGGGTTTATAGGAATGTATGAAAACGCAAAATTAAAACTTGATACTACAATCGAATTGGGATCTGAAGAATTTAAAATTGCTACGGATACAGTCTATAATCTCCCAACTGAAGTAAAGGATGGGTTCACATTGATTAGATATTTTGAAATTACTAAAAATAAAGATAACACTTACAATGAGCCATACTTAGCATTTATATATAAGAAAAAGATTGATAAATACTAACTTATAAATAAACAACAAAAGGCTTTAGAGTAAATCAATAGTTTTAAGTGGGTTTCAATGCTTGTTTATAGATAATAAGAGTGCGATTTTGGGATAGAAAATGCAAAAAAATAAAAGGTTCATAGAGAATTTAATTATAGATTGGGTAATAGTTATGATAGTGAAAGGTTATTGCATGAAAAAAAACGTTATTTGTTATACTTTCATTTGTATATTTTATGCTTGCGTGTTATTCGTCTGACAATGCGGCACCGATACCAAAACTAAATCAAAACGAAACTAAGGCTCTTAATCTTGCAATAGAACTAATTGAAAAACTATCCGCCAATACGCCCTTTTCAAGAGAAGAAGGGAAAAAGTTCTTTGGAGATACCGGAAATTTTTATGGGCACACGCTATCTTTTTACTGCATGAATGGCCTCGTTGATATAAAAACCGAGAGTAAAGACGGCCCAGCCGAGGTTGTTATAAAAAAAGATCTTCCGTCATTGTCGTTTTTCGGAGAAATATTGCGAATATACAGAAATATTTTTATAGATGAAGATTCTAAGCCTCTCTTTTCCGTCGAAAATAAGTATTACGTAAATAGCAACAATGCAATTACGTATTTCGGGGAAGAAATGGTTTCAATTTTGATAAGGCCCAATCTAAACAAATCAACTCAGATTTCTTTATTATATTCAGTTAAACACGGATATTTTTTAGAAAATATTTCCGTAAATGAGATTCCGCTGTTTGTTTACTTGAAACTCGCAAATGCAGATAAACCTAACAAAATCTCTGAAGGATTTTTAAATTTAATGAAAACATATATACTCTCTAAATAAATGTACAATAGGTACAAACAAGACACAATGATATTTTGGAAGGGAAGCATACAAAAAGACCGCTCCGCGCGCTTTACCGGCAAGCCCTACGACGAAGACTTGCAGGCGTATGTATTCCCATACCGTAATTACGACGCTTCCACCGCCCGCTGGCGTTCCTCCGCCCCCGCTGGATACCCTGATGGTATGAACCAGTATTTCTATGCGGGGGTTCCTACGTTAGGTCTAGTTATTTTAGGAACTACATGGAGAAATTTAGACTTTGTGTACCATTTTTATTTTGGGAAAGGGAAATCTGTTTCCCTTTCTGAGATCAGATTATCAACAGCTATAGAAAATTCCGCAATAAATCAGGGAATTCAATCTCGTTTTGCTGATCAGATAAACCAAGAAGCTGTAAAACAAGCTCCAAGAATAGGAGAGCTTTCAAAGTCTTTTAATAATTCATACAGATTTGGAGATGTATATTTTTCTATTGGTAATGCAACAATTAGTGGAAATTTTGATGGAACTTTAACTACAGGGGAAAGATTTAGTGATGGAAAAACAATGTGTTCTTATTAAGGGAAGGCGACGATCAAATTCTCGGATACTTTTACAGATCCTCTTTCTGTTATAGAAATGATGTATTGTAGTTCAACTTCAGAACAAGCACCAGACTGGCTTGTTACTGCAATGAATTTGGGAGGGACTTCATTTAAAATAGAAGGAAGTTATTCATGGTCTTATTCCGGCTCATTCGAAAAATAATTAATGCAATGAAATATGTTGTATTATTTTTTATATTACTTATCGGATTTGCTTATTTTGCCAAAATAAGAATTCCGCTACCTAACGGATATATATTGGAGGGAAAATATTTTGGTTTTGGAGACGATTCCGACATTTCTTCTATAATATCTCCTAATAGAAATAAAAGTATAAAAAATATATTAGATTTTTATGTACAAAATCAATTTGTTTATGGCTGTTTTCACCCGACAAAAGAAGGGGAATCAAGATATTTTATACTAAATACAGCTACACATCAATTACATAGATATTATAGTTCAAAAGAATACGTAAGTGCGTTAAATTTATATTCTCTCAAAAACGGATTTATATCAGATTCAATAAACATACTTGAAATCAGATCTGGATTAAAAGAAGTTTATTGGTAGCGATACGCTATGAAAACATCGCTACGGAATGCAATATTATTAAATATAATTACGTTGTGCGTGCCCGGCGGCGATGTAGAACAATTCATAGTATTACAGCTACGATAAATCCGGCAAGTTGATAGCGTAGAATATGCTGCAAGCCCTGAAAAGAATGAATATTACACCTACGATAAACAAGGAAATATACTTGAAAAGCGCATAGACAATAGTATATATAAATATGCATAAGATACTGCTAACCAGCTAATGGAGATGGAATCTCACGAAGGAAAGCGCGAATACTTTTACGACATGGCAGGGCGCCTGTAATGGAGATGTTTAACGGGAAAATAGATATAGAATAAAAATACGGGTTTTTAGATAAGGTGATAGAGGTAAACCGCAACGGCAAGATAACAAAATTTGCATACGACGGCTTTGGTATGCTGGTGCAAAAGACTTTTCATGACGGGAGCACTGAAGTGTGGGTGTGGGACGGCTTGGCGTTAATCCGCCGAGGAAGCGACATATATGTGAACGAGCCGCATATATCTGGCGGAGTCCCCATATTAAGTAAAACCGACGAGGGCGTGCGCTACCACGAGCACGACTTTTTAGGAACGACTCTATGGAGTATGGATACAAAAGGAAATCTTGTAAAGGACTACCAAGACACGACGATATTCGGCGAGGGAAGCATACAGTACGACCGTTCCGCACGCTTTACCGGTAAGCCCTACGATGAAGATTTACAGGCGTATGTATTTCCGTACCGCAATTACGACGCCTCCACCGCCCGCTGGCGCTCCTCAGACCCCGCAGGATACCCGGACGGTATAAACAACCAGTTCTATGCGGTTGTGCCGACTTATGCATTGGATCCTTTGGGTTGTTGGAAGATGACTGTCATAGGAGTTGCTTCTGCCCCTAAGCCTACTCAATATATTCCATCTGGTGAGACAACGGTAAATGTAGCGGTAGAGATTCCTCTTGTACGATTTGTAATAGAGAGAGAAGAAGGAGATGTAGGAAGTAAAACTTTTACAATTTCAGGTCAAGTTAGTTTTAATGGTGATACATGGGAAAAAGTTTCGCATGATTTTACTATACTTGACGGCATGCAAAGTGCTCAATATTATACACCTAATTTAGGAAAAGAATCATATAATTTGGGGGAAGGAAATTATACAGGAACTGTGATATTATCTGCTCCGGGATTAAATTCAGCTGCTGGAAATTTTACAGTAAATGTTGCTGAGAAGTAATATGAAATATGTAAAAGCAATATTAACATGTTTAACTATATGTGGATGCATATTTTTTTCAGCATGTAGTTCGAACGAAAATAATATAAAAGAAGATCTCAAATTGGAAAAATTCGGGATATCTGAGAAATCAATAAATAAGTTTTTCTCAACCGGTTTATATAAAGGTATATTAGATGATGGAAAACCTATTTTAGTTTTAGCCATGATTTCAGATATTTTACCTAGTTCGAGTATTGATATTGGACTTTTTTACAAGCTAATAGATGGTAAAAAAATAGAACTCGGCATGAATATTATGAATCCACCTTTTGTTCTAGGATTTGACGGAATGTACGAAAACGGAAAATTAAAGCTTGATACTACAATAGAGTTGGGATCCAAAGATTTTAAGATTGATGCTGATACAGCCTACAATGTTCCAACTGAGGTAAAGAACGGATTCACATTGGTTAGATATTTTGAAATTACTAAAATTAACGATAGTACATATAATAAACCATACTTAGCATTCATCTATAAGAAAAAGATTGATACTCCTTAGCCAATACATATCATAGATGTAAATGTTTTGAACTGGAGTACGGAAGTGTGGACATGGGACAGATTGGCGCTAATCCGCCGGTGAAGTGACATATATGTGAATGAGCCGCATGTATCGGGCGGAGTTCCGATACTAAGTAAAACCGACGAGGGCGTGCGCTACCACGAGCACGACTTTTTGGGGACGACATTATGGAGTATGGATACCAAGGGAAATCTTGTAAAAGACTACCAAGACACGACGATATTCGGTGAAGGAAGCATCCAAAAAGACCGCTCCGCGCGCTTCACCGGCAAACCCTACGACGAAGACTTGCAGGCGTATGTATTTCCATACCGCAATTACGATGCCTCCACCGCCCGCTGGCGCTCCTAAGCGCGTAGCGCATATATAATGAAAAATAAATGCTAATTTCACAGAATAATGTTATTTTATGATACTACATAGATGCGCAAGTAAGGTATAGTGGCATACAAATCCATATTTTTCCATACTGCTATACTTTAAATATTTTTTAGTTTAAAAATTGACGGATATATATTTAGCTTGATTTTAAATATATAATTCTTAAGCTATTCATAGCTTTTATGGAACGTAAAATAGTATTTTATGAAATATTTTAGATATACAAAATTTCATAATTACATGAGCGCTATTCCATTATTAGTAATTTCGTTAATTTGTATTTGCATCATCTATATTAGAAATACCTTTGACGGGTTATATGGTTCGGGGTGTACTCAAAAAATAAATGACAGATACGAATTATTCATGACAGATTCAGTGCGTGGTTTTTTAATAGACAACCTTTCCGGTAAAAGTATTCCGATAGCCAATCCTTCATTTGAAGGTAATATTATTTATGGGGAATGTGAATCTGATATTAACGGAAACAAATATTTTATAGTAGATGTTTATGATAATACACCTTTGCAACTTGTAACAAAAAATAAACTTCAGAAAATATTAAGGTCACACGAATGAATTTTATAAATAACAATTTTTTAATCCGCTAAAAAAATAATTTATTTTTTATTGAAAGTGCGTGGAAATTATATTAAGATGCAACAATATTAAGAGAAAAGTATATTAGAGATTATTATATCGGGTATATATTGGCTATCAATCTACTATGGATTTAAATATATATAGAATAAAATGGAGATACATCATAATTCTAATAGTAATTATATTAGGTTTCATGGTGTCGTTAAATTATTACTTTCCAATAACGCATCCTTTAAAAAATAACTATATTGGAATGACTCGTACAGATGTAACAAAAACATTATTTAATAAAGATAAAAAAGTAGTAATATATTTTAACTCAAATTATAGAGAATTTTCTGAAATCGCAGATATGCAAAGTTGCTCGGAACTTTTGAAGTCAGATAAATGGGAAGTAGATTTTTATGAGTCAAATGGTAAAATATTTTCATATATTTTACATTTTAAAGATAACATAGTAGAATCTCAAGAGATATCCCGAAGAAGAGATGGTCCTTAATCCTATAATTTCTAATACTACTAATAAAGAAATTAAATATAGAAAAAATTCTTATAATTCATACATTTCTTAATTATTTAATGAAAACAAGTAGCGCATGTATTTATACCGTAATTACGACGCAACCACCGCCCGCTGGCGCTCCTCCGACCCTGCGGGATACCCGGACGGTATAAATAACCAGTTCTATGCGGCGGTACCCACTTATACTATTGATATGTTAGGAACATGGATTGTGAATATTAGTATAACTTTTTCTTCTCCTAATACAACATATACGTATAGCATAGGCGATAAACAGATGTATGTCCCGTATATCGTAAATGCTAATGTTTCTATTACGAAAGAAAAAACAGATAAAGATAACGTACTATTTATGTATGAGAATATTGGAAATATAGGCATAGCTGGAACGAATTCTTTAAAACAGTCAGGTGTTTTGGAATCAAACAGTATAGGCATAGATTTCAATTTCTTAATTAATCCTACTTCTGCTGGAGATGGATTAAAAAGAGCGTTTTCAACGATAAATATATATTCGAATGATGGTAGAAATATAGTGAAAATTGGATCCAAAACCCAAGAGTCTATATGGAATTTAAAAGGAGTAGAAAAATAATTCTATGAAACCCCTAACATTGCTATTAATTCTCATATCCCATATTCTATTAGCAGGTCAAATAGAAAATAGAGGAATACAAGAAAACAGTAGTCAAAATTCAGAACAAAAAGATATATTAAAATTTTCAAGAGAATTTTATAGATGCTTGAATTCTGATATAAAGGAAACTATAACCATATCTACACGAATATATGATGAGCTAAAAGTAAATTCAGAAGAAATAAGAAGTTCAACGTCGAAATCAATAAAAGATTGGATTTCTAAAAATATAGATTGCTTTAAAGAAAGTGCAGGGGATTATTATCTATTTTTTGTATATATTACAAAAACTAATACATCTATATATAAGATAGTTCCGCTATTCAATTCTGGTGATTCCATTTGCGGATATTATTATTCTTATGGAGTAACTTCTTTTATAGGCAAAAAAGATAATACAGAGAAAGATGCTTTTCATTTGAAATTTCAATTGACGGAAAATAATTCAAAATACGAAAAGTTTAGTTGTAATTTATATACATATGTAGATTCAGATATCGCATGCATAATTTCAACCTTAAAGAATCTATCTTCTAAGGATATCGTAAAACAAATTTATCTTGTTAGATTAAGAAATTGAGTAATTTTACAACAACTTAAACTTTTATATTTACAAAAACTAACAATATCTAAAAACATCTACCGTCAGTTATGCACTGGCGTTTTGAAAATAGAGAAAATATATAGACAATATTTTCATTTTTTCTCAATTTGTCTATTAGATTTATTTATTATTTCTTCCAGAGCGTCCGAAATAATCTGAGCTTTCCGATCAATCTTGTCTACGTCAGTTATTGTATAAATTTTCCACGCTGTTCTATCTACAACAGTACTTCCTGCCGGGAGAAAAGATTTTATTGCAGATGATATATCCTTATTAAAAAAGGTGAGTTCTTTGTTAATTTTCAGAATTGTAGAATTTTTTATAGATTTGGATTTCTCGTCATAAATGTTTATAGCTATATTTAATGGGAAGAATACCCCATTAAAATTATTCCAGTCTGTAAGTATATATTCTAATGAAACAAATCTCTGATTATTATCCTGTGCTAAATATTGAGTCTTTTTCAAAAAGTATGTTTTTTTATCGAATATAATCCGCAAACCATCTTCAATAGAATAAAGTATTATTTCACTTGTTGATTTTTCCACTTTAAAATTATTTATATTATCTTCATTTAGAATGGGTTTGAATGATCCTGAAACATCAAACCAAGGTAATAAAACCTTAGGAAAATCTACGGGCTCTATCGAAACCATTTTTTCGGCAATACCATTTTTATATCTAATCAATCCGTGCTCATCATAAGTTATAGTTTCCGTAGTAGCAGAATTGCTAATAATTTTTTTATAATAGCCAGATTGTATGTCAATGTAAACGGAAATATTAGAGACACCTAAACTTGGTTGTTGATTGTCTAATATGACATATTCTTCGATATAACTCGTTTCAAGTGTTTGCCAATTTATAAAACTTTGCAATAATTCCCGCCTCAGTTGAGATTCTCCGTATAATGCACCAGAAGATGTTTTTCCAGGCACACAAATGCGCTCCGTGGTTGTAATACAATCTTCACGAATTAGGTTATACTTTTCTCGCGTTGCTTCTCCTCGGTTATTAGTTGGCGAACATATATCTTTTTGTTGTCTGGTTCCACAATTTGCATTTCCTCGCAAAGTTCCAATTTTTTCATATGAGGCATAACTAGATGCCATCATAATAATACCTAATAATATAAATGCCTTCCCGATCAGATTTATTAATTTCATCTTATTGCCTTTCATTTATAATATTAAGATTTTCGTTGAATACTTTTGTTATTGTTTTTCCGTTTTTTATAAGAGTGGCTTCGATTTTACCATCTTCCAAATATTTGAAGGTGGTTTTAGTGCCGTCAGACTTCTCGTAGGATATTATTCTATTTTGGGAGTCAAAAATCTGCTTCCATATTAGGTTCCATTTCCCGTCGCAATAAGTTATGCTTCGTTCGTCATCATCGCGTTTTACATTATATAAAACTTCTCCGTTTTTTATCTCACTTACAATTCTGCCTTTTTTATCGTAAATGAATTCTTGTATATCTTCACTTCCGTCGGGGTGTTTGATTTCTATCTTTTGCGGTTTCCCAAAAGTTTTTCTCTCCATGCTGTCGTAAATTTTTACAATATCCCCGCTATCCTTTTGGGTTATAGATATACCATTATCATTTTTGTAAATGACATCATCCTTATTTGTAAATTTGGATTTGCGTTTTATATACTTATATATATCGGGATCGTCTCTATTGGCTATTTGGTATTCGTACGCGTCTACAAGTTTACTATTTCTATAGGATTCTTCTTTTACAATAAATCCTGTATCGCTTTCCCAGAAAAATTTTCTGGCTGCGTTATTTTGAGTTATTGTAATTTCGCTTATATTATTGTCGTAAAACTTATACGAAAACTTCTTTAGGCGTTTCGCTTCTGGAAAGTCAGCATATTCGGACAGCAATTTGCCGTATCCTGGAACTTCCATTAACTTAAACCTTATTGTGCGTTTTTTTTCTATAAGATCCATATAAATTACATCATCATTCTCGTATCTAAACGACAAGACAGGCTTATTATTTGAAATGACTTCTTTTAGTTTTCCCTTCTCATATTTAAAGGACAGAACAGTGCCGTTTTCATATCTCGTTTGGGTTAAAATATTTTTCTCATAATAGAATGATTCGCCGCAGCATCCGTATATTAAATATCCGTTACCCTCTTTTTCCAGCTTATATCCGCTTATTTCGCTGTTGAATCTTTCTTTATTTTTTAAGTCTTGTCTTAAAATTAATTCATCTCTATTGGGCTTTACAAATTTATATGAGTCGTGTGAAACTTTTGATATATATGAATCGGTTAGCCCAAACCACCAGCCATAACCAAACATTTTTGACGGAATTCTTCTGTTGCTGTTAAAAATTATAGATACATCTATTTGAATCTCATCATCTACATTGATATAATCAATAAATTCATATATATCAACCTCGCCGATTCCATTTGTCCCGTCAAAAGGGCGAATATTTAAAGAATTAAAATAAATACTGTATGCAACAGAATGTGTTAAACAAACAAGAAACAAGACGGCAACTCTCAATATTTTCATACTTCTACCTTAGTCTTTTATGCGTATGTTTAATAACATTATAAAATCTATAAGTAGATTATTTTTAAAGCAATAAGTTATAATTGTAAAGATTAAAAAAGTAGATTCATTTAATCATTATATCTAAGATTAAAAGCATAGTTCATATATTTTATTCAACTGTTTGGAGTTGTCCAACACAGTGTATATTGTACGGGAAATTTTAATCCCAAAAAAACGATATTATTATCATCACTATCCGGATTTTTTTAAGCATTTCTCCGGATTTTATGTGTCAAATATGCAATATTACGCAAGCAAGCGTATTGCGCATATTCAACTGCGTAAATTAGGCAAATACCACGGGGAATATCAACCCGAAAATATTAAGGCATATGCAGGACGCTAAGGCTGCGGCAATATCGTCGGCAACGCATCCAAGCCCGCCTTCAAAGTCTTGCATTTTATTTATTATAAAAGGTTTTGTGATGTCAAAAAATCTAAAGAATGCGAATCCCAACAATACTCCCCATGCGCTGTATTCAGAATGAAAAACCGGCAGGAAGCAAAACGGTATTGCGCAGAATTCGTCAAGCACAATGCACCCGGGATCGCGCATCTTTAGAAAGCGCTCTGCGGTATCGCATATCCCGACGCATATGTATGCGAATATCGCCGCGAAAATTATGTACCTGCCAAGCCCGATTCCGGCAAATAGCGCGGCGTACAGCACTATTCCCGCAGCGCTTCCCCATGTGCCGGGGGCATTTAGAGAGCCAAGCCCCCAAAGGGTGGCAAATCTTGTGGAGAGTTTTTTGGGAAGGGCTGCCGCCCACGGGTAGAGTTTTTTTCTGGCAGAGTCCATATTTTTGCAGAGTTTGAAGGGCTACTCTTTCAATAAATATCCGTAGCGGGTTCCGTAAACTGCGCCGGACCATACGGACAGTATTGTTGAGAGTATGAGTGTAACTATTGCTGAGAAAAAGGCAAATCCGTACAAAATGGAGTTTTCGCATTCAAAGTCTATGTCAAGCGCGCGGGCGCAGATTATCGCCCCGAGCGAGTACATTTGAAATCCCGCCTTGTATTTGCCCATTGTTTCTGCGGCAAGCACTATGCCGCGGCTTGCTGCTATCATTCTTATGCCGCTTACAAAAAATTCGCGCGACATCGAGAGAATTGCGCAAAACAGGGCCAATAATGTCCAGTCTCCGAACATGCCGAGCGCAAAAAGTGTGAGGAACGCGGTTGAAACCATTATTTTATCGCTAAGGGCGTCCATGAATTTCCCGAAGGTCGTGACAAGGTTGTTGCGGCGGGCTATGTAGCCGTCGAACCAGTCTGTAGCGCCCGCCGCGCAGTATATTACGAAGGCGGCTGTCGCGGCGTATTTTAACGGCAGGCACAAGAGCAACGCCGTTAAAAAAGTCAGCAAGACTCTCAGTGCGGTCAAAAAATTCGGAGTATTCATTGTTAAAAAAGTATTGCCACTATTTCGCGTTTAACAAGACTTTTTGAATCGCCTTTTTTAGGCTCGTAAAAAAACTTAATTTAAGCAAATGCAAAATTGTAAAAAAATCGCGGTCTATCCCGGTACGTTTGATCCCGTGACGAACGGGCATCTCGATGTTCTGCACAGGGCGTTGCGCCTGTTTGACGAAGTTGTTGTCGCTGTGGCGCGCAATGCTGGGAAGGGGCCGCTGCTCGACTTCCACACAAGAAAGCGCCTTTTCGAGGAAAATTTGAAGGGAATTAAAAATGTGAGGGTCGAGGCGTTCGACGGCTTGACTGTCGATTTTGTCCGCAATACGGGCGCGAGCGCCATCATACGCGGACTTCGGGCGGTTTCCGACTTCGAGTTTGAATTCCAAATGGCGCAGATGAACCGTCATCTTGACGGCGAAGTTGAGACTATTTTTTTGATGCCATCCCACAAATATTTTTATTTGAGCTCAACGTTGATAAAGCAGGTTGCCTGCTACGATGTCGGGCGCATCGGAGAGTTTGTGCCCCCGAATGTCTTGGAGGCGTTGAGGTCGGTGTTTGCGGGCGACGAGGCGTAATTTTAGAGAATTTTTTCCCGCCGCACCAAACAAAAAATGTCCCGCGAGCATTGCAGCGGGCGTTTTTTTTGTGAATTGCGCGGAGTGCCCGCGTGTTTCACATCTTGCCATTATATCAATGGAAATGCTGAAATCGTTAAGCCAAATTGTGCTGACTGCCCCTCAGGATTTATAATCCTAAAATAGCTGAAAATTATCGGCGTTTTTTAGGAGGGAGTTTTTAAAATATTTACGCTGTTTTTTTACCAGTCCAAGGGTGTCTTTTACGATTTGCTCTTCCAAATCTGAAACGCAGCTGTTGCCACGTTCGAGCCAGTCGATAGTTTCGCGGTATCCTATTGCCGAGCTTGCGGAAGGGTTGTTTTTTATTCCAAGGCCGATTAGGCGCCGCGTTTCTTCTATTAGGCCTGCGCTTATCATTGTGCGGGTGCGAATGCGGACTTTTGGGGCAAGCTCTGAGTCTGGAAGGTCGAGAATGCGCACTTTGCGGAAAATATTGCCCATTGGGCAGGGGAGGGCGGCAAACCTCGCGGAGAGCTCGGCGCAAGTCATTCCCGACGCCATGCAGCGCGCGAGCGCGTTTTTTGCGCGCCGCGGGTTTAAAATATCGACCGTATCCGCGGCGGCAGGGTCTATTTTTAGAAGCGCCTCCTTAAGCGCGCTTGCTCCTCTCTGCTCTATCTCGTCGCAGACGCTTTTTATTTCCGACGGTATCCCGACTCCGTCGGTGACTGCCGCGAACCACGCGCGCAGGTAAAATCCGCTCCCACCGCACACTATGATTTTTTTACCGCGCGCTGCAATATCTTCAAGGGCTTTTTTTGCGAGCGCAACGTATTCCGAAACGTCGAAATGTTTGTCGCAATCGCAAACGTCCACAAGGTGGTGTGGAATCTCCGACATTTCTTCCGCCGACGCCTTTGCGCTTCCGATGTCCATGCCCCTGTATATTTGGACGCTGTCGCAGGATATTATTTCGGCGCCCTCCTTCCGCGCGAGCTCCATTGACATGCTCGTTTTCCCCGAGCATGTGACGCCCGTTATAATGAAAACTTCCGTCATTTTTTTGAGTTAATGGCGGCGCAAATTTCGCACATCGTTTCGGGAGTCTTGCATGTATGCGCCTTGCAAAAAGTCCTTCCGTAATATATGAATTGCAAGTGCAGCGCTCCCCATTTTTCTTTTGGAAAGAGTTTTTTTAGGTCTTTTTCGGTTTGCTCGACGCTGCTGCCGTCGGAGAGTTTCCAGCGCTTTGCGAGCCTGTGTATGTGCGTATCGACAGGAAATGCGGGCGTCCCGAAAGCCTGCACCATCATCACCGACGCCGTTTTATGCCCGACGCCCGGCAATGCCTCCAATTCTTCAAAAGTGCGCGGTACTTTGCCGGCGTATTTATCCCTTAAAATCTTTGCAGTTTGGAGAATGTTTTTTGCCTTTGAGTTCGATAGCCCGCACGGCTTTATAATCTCCCGTATTTCCGATTCCGAAAGCTTCGCCATTTTTTCGGGGGTATCGGCAACGGCAAAAAGTTTGGGAGTCACCTCGTTTACGCGCTTGTCGGTGCATTGAGCCGAGAGCATTACCGCGGTGAGGAATGTGTAGTCGTCAAGGCTGTCGAGCGGTATTTCCGGGTGGGGAAAGGCCGCTTCGAGCCTCTCCTTCACAAACTTTGCGCGCTGGAGCTTATTCATCAGTCTTCAATGCCTTTGAGAATAAACGAGAACTCGTAGGTTTTTCCCGATTCTACCGTATATCGCTTTTCGGCGAGCCCGCTTTTGCTCCATGAATTTTTCCCGCCGACCCCGGCCGACAGCGCGGAAACTGTGACGACGTTAAAGTTTCTGCGCGGAATCTGGTGGTGGTGGGACGCCTGCTCTATGTCTTCGGGCAAGCACGGATAGGCGGAGAATTCTAAATTCTTGGAGTCGGCAGTTTCTATCAGCAGGGCGGCGTCGGCGTCGGAGCCCGATATTTTTGCGTATCTTACGCCAACTGCGTTTGACGATTCCTGCGGCTCTATATACGGGAAGAACGAGTCCGAGATTTTCGATTTAAACACGGCTTCCCACGCGCCCTCGCGGCGGTCGGAATACGTTTCGTACGGGCCTTCGCCGAACCACTCGCGCTCGTCGAGCTCGCTCGGAACGCGGAATTGCATGCCGATTCTTTGGAGCGGCGGCAGCCCGGCGGCGGGGGATACCTTTGCCGATACCGATATTGAGCCGTCCGGGCGCACTTCGTAGAAGAATGAGGCCTTGGAGCCGCGCGCGGGAATGTCGTATTGCGCCTCGACTTTCAGTATGGATTTTCCGCTTCCGGAAACGTGGTCGGACTTGAATTTTACGAGCCTCATTCTGTCTTCCGCCGTGCGCCATACCGCGAGCTCTTTCGAGAGCTTTGCGCCCATTTCGTTGTTTGTAAAGGGCCGCCTGAGGCTCAGCTTCATCGGCCCGTCAACCAGCAGCTGAGAGTCGAATTTGAATGATTCGAGCCAGCCGGTTTTTCTGTTGAAGCGTACGGTAAAGTTTTCGCCTTCGGCCACTAGAGTCTGGTCGTTTGTGGCGACCTTCATTTCGCCTTTTTCGGACACGGCGGTGCGGGCGTAGCTTCCTTCGAGAGGGAATTGTTCCCACGCTATTTCCGAGTCGGCTTCTATGCCGTTTGAAGTGTCATCGCGCGTTTTGAAGCTCAGGCGAAGGGCGTATTCGCCGCGCTTTGAAAAGTCGCAGTCGGACAGATCTATTTCAACGATTTTTTCGGTTTGCGGCGGGATTGCCGGGAGGTCGAAATCGTCAGAATCCGTTTCGTGGCCGTCGCGCGTGAGCGTCCATGAGGCTTCGATGTTTTCGAGGCCGGTAAAGAAGTTTTCGTTGAATATTTTAACTTTCAATTTTTTGTCGGCAAAACCGCACGGCTTCGCATGTATATTTTGATATACTTTCTTCACTTCCCAAGCCTGTGGCGACGGCTTCCAATCGGGGCGCACGATTCCGTTGAGGCAGAACGAGTAGTCCGTCGGGAAGTCGCCGAAGTCTCCGCCGAAGGCGAAGTATTTGTCATCGCGCGGCTTTTGGGCGAAGTCGGCGAAGTCGACCATCGAAAGTTCGCGCGCGCCAGAGGGTAGGGCGGTGAAGAAGTCGCTTCCGATTGCGGCGTCGATTACGCGGAATTTTTTTACAGCGCCGGCGAAGCGGGAGTGGGTTTCCTTGTCGTATTCGGCTATCGACAGGGGCGCGGCGGACGCTGTAAACTGCGCGTCGGCGACATCTTTTGAGGCGGCTTCGCGGCCGTCTATGTATATTTTCATCTTCCCGTTGCCGAAAGTTGCCGCAATCTGGGCGTCCTTGCCCAACAAATCGGTTTTGGCTTCAAGGTTTATCCATTGCTTGCTGTCGAAAACGGAGAACGACACTACCTTTCTGCCGTTAAAGAATTTTAATTCAAACACGCCCGGCTGGCGAACAATGGTTTCCTCGTCAAGCTTCCACGGGGCGCGTTTTGTGTTTTTTGCGCCGCCTTCGTCGTAGGGCGTGCGGGGAACGAATCCTTCGGATGAGATTTCGATTGCCACTGTAAAGGCCTTCGCTGGGGTTCTGAAAAGCCCGGGGAATGCGACGATGGAAGCGTTTTCCATTACGTTCTTTGAGACGGTATCGTTGAATACGGCAATATCCCTTTGCGGGTCGGCGGAGTCGGATACAACAGTGTAAGGCTCCGAATTTTTGTAAATACCCTGGTCTTTCCAGTCCCAAATAAATCCGCCTTGGAACATTGGTTCCTTGCGTACGAGCTCCCAGTAGTCGGTGAGGCAGCCGCCGCTATTGCCCATTGCGTGGGCGTATTCGCAGATTATGGCGGGCATTCTTTCGGATTCCGGCTTTTCTTTTTGGCGCGCAAGGTGGCGCGAAATATCTTCCGGAGAGGCGTACATGCTTGAATACATATCGACATATTTCTGGCCGTAGTCGCGGTCGAAGTGCAGTACGCGCGAAGGGTCGCGCTTGCGTATCTTTTCCGCAGCCTGCTTAAAGAATTTATTGTCGAGGGTTTCGTTGCAGAGCGACCATATTACGATGCTCGCATGGTTTTTGTCGCGCTCCACCATATTGTTGATTCTATCCCAAAGGGCGGCGCCCCATCCCTCGCCCTCCATAAACGGGGCTTTTTTGCCCATGCTGTCGAGATCGTGCATTTCGATGTTGGCTTCGTCTATGACATACATGCCAAGCTCGTCGCAAAGTTCGTAGAAGTCGGGGCGGTTGGGATAGTGTGAAGTTCTGATGGCGTTGATGTTGTATTTTTTCATCTCCAAGATGTCGCGCCTTGAGACATCTTTATCGATTGCCTGGGCGAGCTTCGGGTGGTGTTCGTGCCGGTTTACGCCTTTGAACAGCACGGGCTTCCCGTTTACGAGAATTTGCCCGTTCTTGCGCTCCACGGTGCGGAAGCCCACTTTAAACGGAGCGTACATTTTTATTCCGGAGGCCGTTTCAAATTCGAGCAGGAAAGTGTAGAGGTTTGGCGTTTCCGCGCTCCACTGCCTGACGCCCGGAACGCTCGGAAAATTCCATTTGCAGACGGCGAATTTTTTTGAATCGAGGCTTTTTGAGGTCTCCGCGACCGACAGGCGTTTTTTGCCGTCAAAAAGGAATCCTTTGAGCTTGAAGCCGCGGGGCATATCGGTTGGGTTTTCAACTACGACTTCCGCGTCGAGCTTGCCGTCGCGGTATCCGTTTACGAGCGTCGGCTTTAAAAATACGTCGCGGACGAGTATTTCAGGCGTCCAGTAGAGGTTGACATTGCGGAAAACGCCGGCGAGCCTCCAAAAGTCTTGGTCTTCAAAATAAGAGCCGTCTGAATATTTATATACTTGAAGTGCGATAGTGTTGTTGCCGAATCTCAGGTATTTTGAGAGGTCGAAGACGGCAGGCGTTCTGCTGTCTTGGGAGTAGCCGACTTCCATTCCGTTTACCCATATCCTAAACGCGCTCGCGACGCCGCCGAACTTTATGAATACCTTTCCGTTGCCCCAGTTTTGCGGGACTTCAAAGTCGCGCCGATAAAGGCCCGTCGGGTTTCTGTTTTCTATTGGGCGGGTAGTGAAGCGCTCTTTGGGCTCGTCCATTACGCGCGGCGGGTTTTTCGCAAACGGGTATGTGATGTTTGTGTAAAGAGCGGTGCCGTGCCCCGACATTTCCCAGTTGGACGGAACTTCTATGTTCCCCCAGTTAGAGTCGTCGAAGTCGGGCTTGAAGAAGTCGGCGGGAACTTGCGAGGGATTACCGTAGAATTTAAATTTCCAAGTTCCGTCGAGCGACATTTCGTACGGCGAATAGCCGCCTTGAAGCGCGCTTTCGGCGGTGGGATAGAATTTCATTGTCGCGGCGGCGGGCTCTTTATTGATTCTAAAAACGGCTTCGTTTTGCCAATCGTCCGTTTTTTTGTCGGCCGCGTTTAACGACGCGGCTGCGATTCCCGCGCACAATAATGTCTTTATAAAGCAATTCATGTCTGGCAGATTATTTTTTGATTTGCGAGTTTCAAGCATAATTCCGCAAGGATAATTTATGCGCTAAAAAAAACCGGGGGCGTTTAGGGCTCCCGGTATAAGTATTTTTAGTGTTGCATCAAGTGCTGCTGAGGCGTCTGCGGGAAGCTATTGGCCGCGCTTTTGGCGTTCTTTAATCAGCACTTCATTGTACGGGTTTTGGGCGGCCTCCGCCTTTTTTACTTCCGCCTTCTTTTTGTACTGGTCGAGAGCCGACGGGTATTCTTCTGGCGGGAAATATTGCAGACACCACTCGACTTGGTCTTTTATAAGGCCGGCAGTCGCGTTTTGCGGGGTCATATTTATGGGGGAGAATCCGCGCCACGACCATATATCGCCGCTTTGCGGGAGCACTGCCTGTATTTCAAGCGTGGCGTAGGCATCTGAGTTTTGCATTCCAAGCGGCAGCGGCTGCGACGCCTGCATTGATATCGGTTCCGGATTGAAAGATTCCGGTGCGGCAAGCGACAGATTCCATATAGGGCGGAAAATTATCTGGGCGTCGGAGCGGTTCTTTACAATTTGATATTTTTTTGATTTCAGAAATTCTTCGACTGCGAGTTTTGTCTGGGAATTTATTTCGCTTGCATTTACGGCAAACGGAGAGCCGAGGCCGGATGGTTGTTCCACATAAACCTTGTCGAGGTTTGCGAAAGACGCGCCGTCCTTCATTTCCTGGGTAAAGTTGGAGCAGCCCGATAGAATTAAGGCCGCAAGCGGCAGTATTGATAAAAATTTTTTCATAATATAAAAGTTTTTCACGATTTATGGATGTATTCAATAAAATAAAGTTCCGAGTCGGCGTTTTGTGTTGAAACTAAGGCTATGTAGGCTTTTATTTGAAAGCGGAGAATTTTTTATGGACAATACCCAGAGATGCATCGACGCCGTATGGACGGCAGTCCGAGAGGAGGCGGCGGAGATAGCCGCGCGCGAGCCTCTGCTTGCGAGGCTTATAGACGAAGTGATACTGTCGCGCCGCGACTTGTTTGAATCTCTCAGCGTGAGGCTTTCGCGCAAGCTCGGCCGGAACGCAATCGGCGAGGGCGACTTGTACACAATATTTATGGACGCGTTTTCCGACGACGAGGCAACGCGCCGAAACATAGTTTACGACATAGCCGCGATAAAGTCGCGCGACCCTGCCTGCACGGCGTTTATAAATCCAATTTTGTATTACAAGGGGTTTATGTCGATTTCTTCATACAGGGTTGCGCATTGGCTTTGGGGCAGGGGGCGCAAATCTGCGGCATACTATATGCAGAGCATTTGCAGCGAGATTTTTGGCGTGGACATCCACCCGGCCGCAAAATTTGGCGGGGGAATATTGCTTGACCATGCGACGTCATTTGTGGCGGGGGAAACGAGCGTTGTTGAGGACAATGTGTCGATTCTGCACGAGGTCACTCTTGGCGGGACTGGCAAATCGACCGGAGACCGCCACCCAAAAGTCAAGTCGGGCGTGTTGATAGGCGCTGGCGCAAAGCTAATCGGGAACATAACCATAGGCACGGGGGCCAAGATCGGCGCCGGAAGCGTCGTTATTGACGATGTCCCGCCGCATACGACGGTTGTGGGGGTTCCTGCGCGACCCGTCGTATCGGATATAGAGGCGATTCCCGCAAAGGAAATGAACCAAAAATTTTAATTTTCTATATTGAGATTTAGTATAATATTTTTTTAACTTATTTGAACTGCGAAATATTGCAAAAATCTTTAAATAAAAATAAAGAACGCGAAATTATAAAATTTTCGCGTTTTCTATTATTAGAATCACAATACTTTCTTGTGGCCGTATAATGAGGCAATTTGAGTCAAAAATATACGGAATATGAGCAAAATATGATTGAAGACAAAAACGGCAAAAATCGCTTTTTTTTTGAAACGGGCGATTAAAATATTTGACTTTCGATTATTTTCGTTTAAAAAAAAAATTACTTTAATTATGAATATTAAAAAGAGAAAATTACCCCTTACTCTTTCTATTGCCTCGCTAATAATATCTGCGGCTTGCGCCAGTGCAGATACATTATACTGGGTGGACGCAACCACATATTTTAATGCCGACGCTTCGGGAAAAATTGAGAGCAGCGGCAAGATATTGAATATATGGGATATAGGCAGAGATTTTTCAAGCGCGGAAAAATCCGGGTATTCCGACGCATACAACTGGGCGACCGACTATACGATTAAGGAAGTTAAGGTTTCGTCTGAGTCTGGGGAAACGACTTATTATGTGCCCGAATACACATACGCGTCGCCTGTTACAGCCCCAAATGAAAATACCGATGTATATTTTAAATTTACAGGTTTTTCCGAGGGGAGTTCTAGTGTTGGCTACCGCTACCAAATTGCTGGCTCTCCCTCCTTAACGGCCGACGTCACCATTAAAAGCTTAACGATAGAAAACGCAAACGACAATTGGCTGATGTTTAAAACAAACGGCCACGATATAACGATAAAAGAAGACATTACATATTCATCTAGAGCAGTGGCGTATATTGGCAGTGATACTAGAACAGATATATACGTTGGAGGATCTGTAAATATGCACGGCATTGGCACTTCCGTATGGAATGCATTACGAATTGGATACAACGGGGTAAACTCTATAAAAATAGGCAAAGATATTGTTTTTAAAGGAAATCCCGGGCGCGTGCAGCTGGCAACTGCTGGGGCTGCTACGACATTCGCGACTCCGCAATCTGTCGTATCCGGGATAGTTGATTTTTCGGGATATACTTCGCGTTTGGATTTGGGGCGTGCCGGAACAGACGGAGTGGAGCAGTTTTATGCGTTTGGAGGTCTAAGTGGCACAAACAGCGGAGCAATGATATCTACGGGAGCTGAAGTGGGCGCGAATGGATTAAATTCCACTCTTGTGCTAAAAAATGCCGCTGACGCCGAATTTGCCGGAATGGTCACAAATCCCGTAACGGCAGACGACAGCGACGGCAAACCCGCGATAACGACGACTATGAATGTTGTTATGAATGGAAGCGCCAAGCAGGTGTTGTCCGGCGACAATTCATTTAACGGATACATACAGGTTGAGAGCGGCACTCTGGTATTGCGTACAGCTTTCGGGGCTTCGCACGGCAAGCTTACAATTAACGGTGGAAAGATAGGGGCTATAACAAATATGACCGTATCGTCCGCAGAGTGGAATGGGGGCGTAATAAGTTTTATCAATTCGGACGAAGCAAAAGCTATGGAGACGCCCGAGACTATAACTATAGAGGGCGATTTTCTGAAATCCGGAGCTGGTAAAATTATGATGGATTTCAATAATTTTGATACAATCGGTCTCGGTCTCGTAGATAAAGACATATGGTTTGATTTGATATACGTAGACGGAGAAACATTAGGTTTCGCTGACGATGCTAACGACAATTTTTATGCCGCGAATTTGGACACGTATGCGGATTTCCAGTGGATTGACGGCGAAGACGGGCTTGGCAAAGTCTTGCAGGTATCGTTTACATCTGTTCCGGAACCCGCGGAGTTGGCAGTGTTAATAGGTGCGATAGCGCTGTCTATGGCGGTTTTCCGCAGGAGGCGTTAGTAGTTTAGTTAGCAAGGCGGAGGCGCGCCTAAAAAATGCGGAGATTTTGTCTCCGCTTTTTTTGAAATAGATTTATTGAATTGGGCGGATTTTTTTCTCTCTTTCGCGCGGGATTAGAACACTTGATGTTTATCGCACTATTTTGAGAAAAATCCTAAAATTCTTAGCAAGCGTTTGCACCTTGGGGAACATAAAAAAATACCCGTATTTGCCGCCTATAAAATTTTATCTTTCAGCGTTGCGGCGAAATTTTTTTAATTTTTCCGTATATACTGCTTTTTTTAATGAATAAAAAAAGGCATAAAAACGATTGTCGGGATTTTTAGATTTATCAAAGAGAGGTTTGTGGGGAACAAAAAACTTTGCGGTTTTACGCCCGTTCAATTTAAAAAATTCTTGGGAATCTATTAGGAATTTTTTACACAAACTAATCGCCCTTTTTAATACTGTCTGAAAAGCGTATTTTTAACTTGCAGGGAATGTCTGTGCGGGCGATTTCCACCCCGTCTGAAAATACCGCAAAACCGGCGCCCTTCCCATAGCGCGAACCGTCTTTGTCCCATAATACGGATATGAGCTTTCCCCTATATGGAATATTGTCCAAGGCAAAATAGTCCCATGAATCGGGCGCGAGAGGCTCTATTAGCAAGTCTCCGCCAAGCTGTGGCTGTATGCCGACAAGTCCGTTTATGATTAGGTCGGCGAAGGTGGAGTGGTTGTAGTCTTTGCCGCGTTCGACAAATTCTTCGTCCCATGTACCGTTTTTCCACTTCTTTAATCTTGTGCGCGAAATCCAGTCTCCGTTAAAGGGATTTATGTTTTCGTCTATCCAAAAGACGGTTTTACCGTCTTCGCGCGTTCTTTTATGGGAGGCAGCGTATGTTTTTAGGGCGTCAAAAAAATCGGATTTATCGAGTATTTTTTGAGGATTGCTTCGTATGAAATTTGCCATTGCGGAAATCGTTATCGATGTAGAGTAGGGCCATACGGGGCCGTTCCATTGGCATTCGTGGCCGACATAGTTTACGCTGAACAGGCGGCTGCGGCGCTCGAGAGTTGTGAGGCCGAATGGGGCTTTGAATCCATTTTCATCTTTAACTTGAAGCCAAGCTTGCGCGTATCGCTGCGGGGCGATATTAAAATACCACGGGGTGTAGCCGTGGAGTTCGCGGTGGGGCGAGAATATGGAGGCGTCTCCGCTTTTGGGGAGAACTTTATAGAATTTGGCGCTCTCGTCCCAGAGCAGAGTATTTATATTGTTTTTTAACATTAGCGCCTCATTGGCATAAAGCTCGGATTCTTTCTTATAGCCAAGCATATTGGCAATTTTTGAAAGGGACTCGCATTCGGCATACATGTAGCTATTTATAGTGGCGCGGTATCCTTTCCAAAATGGATGCAGCGAGCCCGAAGCCGATAATTCCATGCCATCTGCGAGATCAGTCGTCCAGAAAAGGCCTTTTGATTTGTCAAAATTGCTCTTGCGCCATGCCGAGTAGTTTTCCTTCAATTTTGGGTACAGGCGCTTTATAAATTCAATGTCGCCGGTGTTGGCGTAAATTTCGAGAGCGGAGGTTGCAAACCAAGAAGAGTAGGCGCGGGGCTTGCCGGGCGAAAAGCACCAGAAAGCCGCGTAGTCTTTTGCGATATTTTCGTCGCGCAACCATCGCGCCTCCCTCATATGGTGTGCGCTGGCGCACGATATGGTGTTGTGCTTTCCGGCCCATGAAACGTCGGGCATAAACTCTGTAATGACCCAGCCGTCCGATTCTGTTTTGCGCAAATGTTTTCGGAATGTCCACCAGCGGAAGTAATAGACTTTTTCTATTAATTCGTCCGGGCAATCGAAGCGGGGAACATTTTTTAGCATAAATTCCGCTGCTTTCAAATTGGGAATTTTATTCTTATAAAGCTCTGTGTCGTCCAAATTAAACATGCGGACATTTTCTGCGAGCGCGCCGTCTCCCAATTCGTATGGAATTACACTTCCGCGCGATATGAGCGCACAGAATATTAAAAATAAAAAGGTGATTATTTTTATTTTCATTACGATAACTTTACGTGTTCAACATAAGTACTGTAAATATTATGTAGTAAAATTGCAAAAACCAAGCACAAACGCATATCCAATTTATTTTCGACTGCCTTTTGTCGCGGTTTACGTTCCGCGCCTATTGGGGGAAAAATAAATATACGCAAAAAAAAAGGCGGCCCGAAAGCCGCCAAAAAGTCTCTTTTACCAATTATTTTTTAGTGAAGAACTCGGTAATCGCAAGGATCATGTAAGAATGTTCTTCGGGAGAGATTTCACCGCTCTTGCGCATTTCGTCAGCCTTTGCAATGGACTTGCTGAGCTCGCCGAACGGGTCGTTGCCAACTGAGTCGGGGAGGAAAGCCGGCTTGAGGCTTTGGTCTATGCAGGAGGGTTCAAAAGTCTTGTAATAACCTGCGTCAACGAGGGGGCCGAATTTTACAATCGGATTTTCCTTAACAGTTGCGACATTCATATTGACATCTTTATAGCCCTTTTTGACGAGCTTGATATCGTAAACCCCATTTGTTTGTAGGCTGATAGTTGTGGGTGTCTGCCCCACGAGTTCATTATTTACAAAAACATTAGCGCCTTCGGGCATTGAAGAAACCGCGACATCTTCGGTGAAGGTGCATGCGGAGAGGATAACTGCAAGTACAGGGGTTAAAAGTAGTTTTTTCATATCAATTATTTTAAGTGTCGAATTGAACTGTTGTTGGTTATAGGCTGTCAGTGTTTTTATAAAAAGTCAAGTATTTTGATTCTTTTTTTGGGAATAATTTTAGTTTTTTTTTTAGAGCTTGGAAAGTTCCCTCGAACGCTCTTGGGCTGCTTTGAGCGCATCGGAAACAGTTTTGCGGAATCTGCTTTTCTCGAATACGTCGAGAGCTGCGAGAGTCGTTCCGCCGGGGCTTGAAACGGCAATCCTCAGCTCGTCGGCGCTAAGCGGAGATTTGCACAGCAGCATTGCCGAGCCAAGCAGCGTCTTATCGGTGAGTTTTTTCGCTTCCTCTTCGGTAAAGCCGATATTCTTTGCGCCTTCGATGAGAGCTGCCGCAAATTCAAAAAGGTATCCCGGGCCGCTCCCGGATAGGGCTGTCACCGCATCGAGCTTATTTTCGTCGGTCTGCATGTATTCACCGATGGAGCCGAGGACTGTTTCCACCGCTTTTAGCTCTTTGTCGGAAAGCTCGGATTCGGGCGCGAAGCAGGATATTCCTTGCGATATTTGCGCCGGCATATTCGGCATTACCCTGACTATTTTTCCTACGTGCGAGAAACATTCGCGCAGGCGCGCAATTGTTGTTCCCGCAAGGATTGAAATCAAGAGGCTTGCGCGCGCTCCCGCCGCCGCTTCGGCGACTTGCGCGAGCTGCTGCGGTTTGCAGGCTGCGACTATAATTTCCGCCGAAGACAGCAGTTCTTCTATATTCTTAGCGAGCGAAATCCCCGTTTGTTCGGATAGATTTTTGCCGGTGTCGTCGTTGCCGCAGGCGCAAATTATTTCGCACGGCTTTACGGCTCCCGATGATATCATTCCGCGAACTATGGCGCCCGCCATTTTGCCGGCGCCTATAAACCCAAATTTTTTCATAAAATAGGCAGTAAACAATCTTGAATGTTTTAGTCAAGAATCGATTGTAGTTGCGCTCTGAAAACGATAGAAAGTTTTATGTAGCGTAAGTGGAGAAGAAAACTTTTTGTCTTGGGGCACAATCCACACAGTTTCAAGCGGGGGCGTATTGGCAGAGGTTTTTCCAAAAAAAATATGAAATGCGGACTTTTTTTTTAATCATGAGAACTTTTTTTCCCAAAATAGCCTGCGAAATGCTTTACAATGCCCGGCAGACCAGGCAATAGCAAGCCGCTGCTTACTCATTTTGGCAGGGAAACAAACGATTGAAAAAACGGCGTCCGGCGCAAGGTGGCTGGATATTAATAGTCAAATATAGAAAGATATTTGCGCAGGGCGGGGATAGGCTGGGCCTATTTGGCAAATATTAATAAACGCCTAAGTTTTTGCGATGCACTCTATGGGGGCTTGGAAGATAAATGTTTTTGCGTAATCACAAAAATGCGCCCGCATACAATTTGCGGGCGCGGATTTATATCAAAAAATCTTTGTTCTGAAAGTTTCTTACGGCAAATTAGAGCATTCCTAGCGCAAAGTCGCGCGCGATTGCAGCGAGGAACTTTGCGGCGCGGTTATTCGCCTCTATTATATTAGGGGCAATTTTTGCGATTTCCCCGATTTTCACATCGGAGAGCTTCATTTCCTCCAGATCCGCCTCGGACACCTCGGACGTTCCGCATAGAATCCATATGTGCTTTTTATGCTTTTCAGCCATTTGTGCGAGCAGATACGGCCCTTTGCCTTGCGAGTCGGTCTTGTCGAACTTGCCTTCGCCTGTCACGAGCACATTGCACTCTTTCACAAACTTGTCGAGGTTTGCGTATTCGGCGAAGAGTTCAAACCCGCTGACTCTCTTTGCTCCGAGGAAGTTTATAAGCCCGTATCCGCAGCCTCCCGCCGAGCCTGAGCCGGGGGATTCGTGCAGGCTTTTGCCGAGGCATTTTTGGGAAACCTCAGTAAGGCGCTTCATATTTGCTTCGAGCTCTTTTATTTCGGAGTCGTTTGCGCCCTTTTGGCGCGCGAATTGCAGCGCCGCGCCGTGTTCGCCAAGAAGCGGAATATCCACATCTGTTGCGGCTATGAAGCGCGCGGGTATGGGCTTTTCCGGCGGGACTATTTCTGCGAGTTTTGCAAGTCCCCTTCCGTTGGGTTCTATCGGCTGGCCCTTTTCGTCTAAAAATTTAAATCCAAGCGGTATTAGGAGGCCGATTCCCCCGTCGTTTGTCGCGCTTCCGCCGACGCCTACGATTATCGTTTTATAGCCACGTTCCACGAGCTTTGCAAGAATGTTTCCGGAGCCGATATTTGTAAGAGTTGCGGGGTTGCGGTCGGGTTCCGATATGAGGTTAATTCCCGAGGCTTCGGTGAGCCCCACAAGAGCCGTTTCGTCGTCGAGCAATGCGCATTTGGCTGTCAATGTTTGGCCGGTGGGGTCTATTGTTTTGAGCCTTATTACTTTTGCGCCTTTTTTAACTTTTGCGACGGTATCGACAAAGCTGTCGCCGCCGTCAGTCAGCGAAAATTCGGTAATTGTCGCGTTTGGGATAGCGGAGGATATCCCCATTTTTATTGCATGCGATGCTTGCGCCGCGGATAGAGATCCGCGAAATTTATCGGGGACGACCAAGAAATTTAAAGGTTTTTTCATAGATTCCTTTATGTGCAAAGACTACATTTTATTATTTTTAACTCTAAAGAAAAACTAACAAAACACAATATTTTTTTTTAGCTAAATTTTCTTTGATTGCTTGGGATTTCTTTTTGTTTCAAAGAAAATCAAAAAAAACTTGAAAATAAAACAAAATAAAACAAATATATGTTTCATATGGCATCAAGTTATAATACTGCAAAACAGATATACGCCGATTTTGGTGTGGACACCGAAAAGGCGATGGAGGTACTCGACAAAATACCGCTTTCAATGCACTGCTGGCAGGGCGACGACGTCGGCGGATTTGAGACTCCCGACGCGACATTGGGTTGCGGGGGCATACAGGCGACCGGAAATTTTCCCGGCAAGGCCCGCAGCGTGGACGAGCTAAGAGCCGATATAGACGAAGCACTAAAATATATCCCCGGCAAGACGCGCATAAACCTGCATGCCATATACGGCGAATTTTTCGGAAAGAAAGTTGACCGCGACGAAATTTCCTTCGAGAACTTTAAGGGCTGGACGGATTGGTGCAAAGACCGCAAAATGGGAATCGATTTCAACCCGACATTTTTCTCGCACCCGCTTGCGGCGGACGGCTTTACGCTCTCAAGCGCCGACAAGTCTGTCCGCAAATTCTGGATAGCCCACGCGATTGCCTGCCGCAAAATAGCGGAAAAAATAGGCAAGGCTTTGTCCGACACCGTCATAACGAACTTCTGGATGCCGGACGGAATGAAGGATTTCCCCGCCGACAGGCTCTCACCCCGCGAGCGCATGGCGGCATCTCTCGATGAAATATTTTCAGTAAAAATATCAAAAAAATACGCGCGCGACGCCGTTGAGAGCAAGCTTTTCGGCATAGGCAGCGAAAGCTACGTCGTGGGCTCCCACGAATTTTTCATGGGCTATGCGGTCAAAAACGGCCTGATACTCACTCTTGATTCGGGGCACTTCCACCCGACTGAAACAATCGCCGATAAAATTTCATCAATGCTGATGTTCGTGCCGGAACTGCTGCTGCACGTATCGCGCGGAGTCCGCTGGGACAGCGACCATGTCGTAGTCTCGGACGACCCGACTGTTGCGGCAATGCGCGAAGTCGTCCGCTGCGGTGGCCTTTCGAGAGTCCACATAGGCATGGACTTCTTCGATGCGAGCATAAATAGAATCTTTGCCTGGGCGATTGGCATGAGGGCGGCGCGCAAGAGCCTGCTTTTGGCGCTTCTCGACCCGCTCGCAATGTTGCGCTCGGCGGAAAATTCCGGAGATTACGGAAGGCGCTTGGCGCTTGTCGAGGAGTCGCAAAATCTGCCGTCCGGCGACGTCTGGGCGGAATACTGCAAGCGCGCGGGCGTTCCTTGCGGAATAAAAATGCTCGACTCCGTTAAAAAGTACGAGCGCGGCGTAATCATGAAGCGTAAATAAAAATGAATCCATTGCTCGGTGTTTTTCTCCACGGGATAGGCGGCTTCGCGTCGGCGTCGTTTTACGTCCCGATTAAGTTCGTAAAAAAATGGCGTTGGGAAGTCGCGTGGATTGCAATGGGAATTGTCGCGTGGCTCCTGACCCCAATGATAGTTGCCACGATAACGATGCCGTCATGGCCGCAGGCTATTGCGCAGACAGATAGTCACATACTTCTGCTCACTGCCCTATTTGGCGGAATGTGGGGCTTCGGGAACGTAGCGTACGGGCTTACTATGCGGTATCTCGGGCTGGGGCTCGGGGTTGCCGTCGCGCTCGGAACATGCGCGATTTTCGGGACGCTTATTCCGCCGATTGTCTCTGGAACTTTTCTCGATATTTTTACCACGACCGGAGGGTTAATCGTTATGACCGGTGTGGTAATAGGCGTCTTGGGAATAATCATAAACGGGCTCGCGGGGGTGATGAAGGAGCGCGAGTGCGCGCGCGTTGATTCTCTGCCGGAGTTCAACCTTAAAAAGGGGCTTGCAGTTGCGATATTTTGCGGGTTGTTTAGCGCGGGATTTTCGTTTTCCCTTTCAATCGGCTCTCCGATTGCGGAGGTCGCAAAATCCATTGCTGTGGATACCGGCGCCCTTGCCCCCGACTCCGCCGACTTTTTTAAGAACAACGCCGTGCTTGTCGTGACCCTTTGGGGAGGCTTTATAAGCAATCTTTTAATTTGCGGCTACATGCTCGTAAAGAATAAAAGCGCTGTTGATATAGTGTCGGCAGGGGCGCGCTTGGGGATTGCCAATTTTATTCTTTGCGCTATGGCGGGCGTTTGTTGGTACGGACAATTTTTCTTTTACGGAATGGGAACCACGCAGCTTGGGAAGGAGTACGACTTTTCAAGCTGGTCGCTGCACATGTCTTTTATAATAATATTTGCGGCGTTGTGGGCTCTTGCATTGCGCGAATGGAAGGGCACGAGCGCGCTTACAAAAACCGTTTTGTGGCTCGGGATACTTGTGTTGATAGCGTCCACATTTGTGATTGGGCTAGGCAACAGCGTATAGGGGGTGTCGCCGCTCTTAGCGCTCAGGAGCGTGGCTTGCGGAATTAAATGATTTCCATTTTTTAAAAAAGGTTGCGTTCGTCGCTCTCCGCAATCAGGCGTTGCTCGGAGCGCTTGCGGGGGAGGGCGGTAAAGCTTAAAAAAACTGTCTTGTATTTTGTGGCGCGCTTTATGGCGCGCCTATTTTTTTAGAAAGCGCGCTGGGCAAATTGCAGTTCTAAAAAATTTAGCGAAGCGATAAAGAAAGGTTCTAAGAGTTGCATTTTTAAAATTTTTTGCGCAGGGCAAACCGAGCGTGGAAAAAAGGGAAACCCGACAAAGTATGCCACGCTTCTCTTAGAATCCGCTTTATATCTTAAACGCGCGAGGTTTGCGGTGCTCTGGGAAAATAAGTGGCTTTTTATGGGCTTTCTTATAAAAATGACGGTAAAGATTTTTTATTTATTCAATGTAAGACTCGCCAATATAAAATCTCGTATTTTGGTACGCAATTTCAATTCCGCTTTACTGTTTTTATATCCTGCCGCTATGTTTTTATTTAAAATTTCTAATTTAAAAAGGGCGCGGGCGGAGTTTTTCACTCAAATCCGAATTGATAAAAAAGGTGAAAAAATGCCTTGAAAATATGGGGAACTTGAATTGCCGTGAGATTGCTTTTTGAACAATCAAGGAAAGGTATGTCGCACGCAGCGACTGAAAAAAAGCGGAAAAAAATGAGGGGAAACAAATATTGTAAAATATAAAAATTTTTGGCCGCCATTTCCAAAAAATATTTTTTTTGAGAAAGCTTCTGGCGCATTTCTTTATGAAAGCCTTTTGCCTCCCAAAAATAAAAAAACCGCCTAATTGCGGCGGCTTTTTGTTTACTTGAAGCTCTGTCAGTAAAGCGAGTTTCAGACAAATTTTATTCAATCTGGGGTAGGGCGGAATCAGGCTAATCCGACGAAATTCCCCATTTCTTTTGCAGGTTGCGCTCAATCGGCGAAAATATTGCCTTGTCTATCAATAGGCCAATAGCAATTACCACGCACATAATGCCGATTACTTGGTCCATTCTCATTAGCTCTCTGCCGTAGTGGAGGAGCTGCCCGAGCCCGAAGCCCGTAAGTATCGTGACGTAAATTTCCGCAGCCATAAGCGAGCGCCATGCGAAGGCCCACCCCTGCTTCATTCCGCCAATTATGCTCGGCAGCGCGGCAGGGGCGATAACGTGAATCCAAGTATGCAGCCCGCGCGACCCCATGGTGCTCGCGGCGCGCAGATATATCGGGGGAATGTTGGTGACGCCATGCTGCGTTGCGAGGATTAAAGACCACACAGTTCCCATGACAACCACAAACAGCATTGCCGATTCCTCCTGTCCGAACCACATAATTGCAAGCGGCACCCAGCAAACGCTCGGCAACGCCTGCAATCCCAATGCGAGTATTCCGATAGTGTCTTTAAAAATATTGAAGCGCGAACAGAGCATTCCCATTGGAATGCCTATGCAAATGCCTATGGAATAGCCTATGAACAATCTCTTTCCCGTGACCCATACGGCTTTGGGGAGAGATAAGTCGCAAATAGCGCCCCACAGGTACGCGGCGACTTCCGATGGCGCCGGCAGCATGTACTCGGCAAATTCAAAATATCTTACGGCAAATTCCCAGAGCAATAGGACAATCGCGAAAACTGCCGCCGAAAATAAAACTCTCTTGTACTTTTTCATTATTCTGCAACCTCTTTGCCGTCGGTGTGTTGTTTTAGCGCGGCGGTGATTTTGAGCGTATATGGGCTGAGCGCCGGGTCGTTGATGTCGCGCAGGCGCGGAATGTCAATTTCGAACGTATTTACTATTCTGCCGGGGTGGGGCGAGAAAAGAACGACTCTATCGCCCAGGCAAACTGCCTCGCGGATATTGTGCGTGACAAAAATAATCGTCTTTTTGCGCTTCTGCCAAATTTGTTGGAGTTCGCCGTAGAGCTGTTCGCGGGTGAGCGCGTCGAGGGCCCCGAATGTTTCGTCCATGAGAAGTATCCTTGGATTCGGCGCGAGCGACCGCGCGAGCGCTACTCTTTGGCGCATGCCTCCCGAAAGTTCGTGCACTGCCGAATGCGCGAACTTGTCAAGCCCCACCAAATGCAGGTAGAATTTTGCAACCTCCTTGCGCTCTGGATTGGTGAGGTTTGGCTTCAATCTTAGGCCGAACATTACGTTGTCGAAGACATCGAGCCACGGGAAGAGGGCGTGCTCTTGAAACATCACCATTCTGTCGCGCCCCGGGCCTGTGACGACGGTGTCGTCAACTTTTATAGTGCCGCTGTCGGGTTTATCGAGGCCCGCGATTAGGTTTAGCAATGTGGATTTGCCGCAGCCGCTTGGGCCAACCAAGCATACAAATTCGCCTTCGCCCACTTTTAGGCTGACGTTTTTGAGGGCCTCAACTTTGCCCCCCGCCGAATTAAATGTTTTGCTTACGTTGTCGACGACGAGCTTTGCCGTGACATTTTCGAGTTCCGCATGAATATTGCTCATTTTTTATTTTGGTCGGCGAAGATGTTTTTTATATCGAGTTTATTTCGCAGGAATCCGCATTTATAGGCGTCTTCGACGAATTTTTCGAGTTCCTTATGGTTGACTTCGGAGGTGAAAATAAGCCTCGGCCAAGCAGCCGCAACGAGCTCTTTTGATATGCTTGCGCCGCCCATGAGTGCGTCGAGGGCTTCGAGCGCGAGTTTTTGCGCCTCGGCGGGATTTTTGTTAATCCATTCTGTGAGCTCTTTGTGTGCGGCCACAAACTTTTTTACAAGCTCTGCGTGGTTTTTTAGGGTTTTATTGTTTGTGACGAGGATTGTTGTGACCGCCTCTTTTTGTTCGAGAAATATTTTTCCGCCGGCGTCTTGTTCGAGGCGCGTGACCCACGGCTCGACCGTCCATACGGCGTCCAAATCTCCGCGTTTGAATAGTAGGAGCTGCTCAGGATTCGCTGTGGGAATCACCCGCGCTTCGCCCGATATGAGCGTGACTTTCACACCGTTGTCGATGAGCCACGCGCGGCATGCAACGTCCTGTGTATTGCCGAGCTGCGGGGTTCCGATGCTTTTGCCTTTAAAGTCCTTCGGCTCTTTTAGCCCAAGTTTGGGGTTTACGACCAGCGACGCCCCGCCGTCGGCGGCTCCCGCGAGGATACGAATATCGCGCCCGCGAGTTTTTGCGAAGGCGTTTATTGCGGGGTTTGGCCCCACGTATGTGATATCGACCGCCCCCGCGAAGATGGACTCCATTGCGCTTGGCCCGGCGTTGAAAAGCATCCATTGAATTTTTACGTCTTTGCCGAGCCTTTCCTCAAACCAACCTTTGCCAAGCATGCTCAGTCTGTGGGCGACCAACGCCTGAGCGTGCGATATGTTTGGGAAGTGCCCGACACGCAATACGGTTTCGGCGCTGACCGGCAGGCACAGTGTTGCAGCGGCCGCCGCTATAATTGCTGTTTTCTTAAAAAAAGCTTTCATTTCTCAGTGTTTTATTATTTGTTATTTTTTTTATCGACGCCCCGATTTCAAGCATTAAATGACATAGCGTAGAGTCTACAATTTAAGTTGAAATTGTATGCGGAAGGCGTGGGCCTCCGCGCAGCCGGTTGCCTGCGATTGCGGAATTGAGCCCGAGAACTGGGAGTATTCGTACCCCAACTGTATTTTTAGGTCGTTGCCGTTTAGATACCAATTTATTCCGGCGTAAAAATCCTGCACGTGGTCGAAGGGAGTCCCCACGTTCGGAGCCTGTCTTACGGCGTCTGAAATGGTTATGCCCCTTCCGTCTGTATCGAGCCAGCAGTACCGGAATACGGGGCCTATTTTCCCACATTCTTCGGTGTCAAACAGGTACTCCACGCAAAAATTAATTCCGTACGGCGAGCACTGCTCGCGGTTTCCCGCGGCGGACACCCGTCCGTCCGCGACAACCGAGCCGATGTACTCCGCCCAAAAATTAAAATTGCCCCAGTTGCCGGCTACGTACGGATTTATCGAGTATATGGCGGAGTTGTTATCGCGGTTTGCGCTCGAAGAATACATAGAGTAAGCCCCTATTTTGAGTTTCCACGGGTTCTCCTTGCCTTTCATTGTGTACGACGCGCTGAACCAATACGCGAGGGAGTTGTCTATAAGTTTTGTGGAGGGCGATCTGCCGTCAGTTGGCGAGAGTTGGTAAGAGTTAGTGACAGACAGAATATACGCCAATCCCGGAACCTGCCTTACGTTGCCGTTCCATCTGACTCCTGCGTAGCGGTTCCCGACCCCCATGCGCGTTGAGCTTGCGGCTCCAGACCAAAACATCGTTGCCGGAGAGCGCTCTATCGCGCTTAGCTCAAACGACGAAATTACTTCTTCGTAGATGAATTGTGGCTTCATATAGCCGAGGTACAGGGTTCCATCGATATATTCACCCTCTATTGATTTTGCGACGTAGTTGTCGATTAAAAAGCAGTTCGCCTGAGTCCTTGCGAGGTCAAGCCCGAATTGGGCAGTCCAGCCGCCGCCAAGGTCTGCGTCTGCCTGTATGAATATTCTTCGGGCGAGAAAAGATGAAGCCCCTGAGTTTGAGTTAGTCCCGCGTCCTGAAACAAGGGAGCTGTCGGTCCATTCGTATTGCAGCTGCATGCGGCTGGAAAGCCTTAGCTTGCGCGTATCTTCGCGCTTTGGAACAACGTTTGCCATCGACCTTGAAATCTGCGAAGCTTCCGACGGGGTAAGAATTCCGCATTTTACATAAGAGTCCAGCTGCTGTTTTTCAGAAGCCGGGAGATTGAGTGCCGCTACCGCCGCAAGGGCTGCCATTACGGTTTTGGGGAGTTTCATTTTTTTATGGGGGGTAAATTTCTAAAAGACTTTTTTTCAATCGGAGGGCTAATGTTATAAAAATGTTAGCCGAATGTTATTGAAAAGGGGAACGGATTTCTCCAAGCTCCTTAGAAATACAATGAATTTTGCGCTTTTTTGCAAACAAATAATTAACATTTGAAATAATTTAAATAAACAATTTTAAAATAACGAACGTGGCGGAGTGCCGCAAAGGCGGCAGTCGCTTTGATTTTCACTGACAAATTGCGGAAATCCGCTTAAAAAGCCAATAACTATGGATACCCAAGAGGAAATAAAAGAAACATTGAAATCAATCGGAAATATGGACAGGCGCCATTTCGTAAAGATTATGGCGGCGGCCGGATTGGCGACTGCCGCCGGGGCCGGAACGGCGAGCGCAGCGACTTCTTCCGCAAAGGGCAAGATAGTGGTGGTAGGCGGGGCCGCCGGTATTTCCACAGCAGCCAAGCTGCTCAGGCGCCTTGAAAACCCAGACATTACAATAATAGATCCGTCTGATTTGCACTATTACCAGCCGGGGTTTACACTCATAGCCGGAGGAGTTTACGGGACGGACGACGTCTATAAAAAACAGGCAGACTGCATTCCGGACGGGGCAAAATGGATAAAGGATACCGTAATAGAGGTCGATCCCGAAAAAAACAAGGTAGTGACCTCAAAGAACGGTACGATAGACTATGATTTTCTGGTTTTGGCTCCCGGTTTGCAGATAAACTGGGGCGGCGTCGAGGGTATTTCGCGCGAGAAGCTCGGCGAGGGCGACGCCTACTGCATATACGACCACCAGGGCGCGATACGCACTTGGGACGGCATGCAAAAGTTTGCGCGCAACGGCGGCAGGGGAATATATACCGACACCTACACGAAGCATAAGTGCGGCGGAGCCCCAAAAAAGATATGCATGCTTACCGAGCATTTGAGCCGCAAATACGGCACGCGCGAAAAGCTCGATTTCAATTTCTACACGGCTGCCAATGAGCTGTATGATGTCCCGTTTTTCACCAAGCGCCTGCTTGAAATATACAAAGAAAGGAATATCCCCATTTCCACGCATGTAAGGTTAAAGGGCATAGACACCTCCACAAAGACGGCGTATTTTATAAAAGAGATAGCCGACAAAGACAATCCTTCAAAAAGCAAGGTTGTCGAGACTAAGGAGCAGTACGACTTCATACACTTTTTGCCGCCTATGACTGCCCCCGACTTTATAAAGAAATCAGGGCTTTCAATAGAGAAGGGCAAGACGGCGGCCGAGGGCTGGGCGGCGGTTGACAAGCAGACTCTCGTGCACCCGAAGCACAAAAATATAATAGTCCTCGGTGACGCCTCCGCCCTCCCCACGAGCAAGACTTCCGCGGCGATACGCAAGCAGTATCCGATAACCGCCGAAAACCTAATATCGATAATGGAAGGCAAAGAGCCGTCGGAAAAGTACGACGGCTACGCGGCTTGCCCCATAATTACAGACTACGGACACGTTTTAATGTGCGAGTTCGACTACGCAAAAGAGCCTAAAATATCCTTTCCGCTTTCGCTTTTCGATATGTCAAAGGAAAGCCGATTGGCGTGGTTTTTGAAGGTCTATATGCTAAAACCAATATATTTTTACGGAATGTTAAACGGGCTGATTTAGCATTAGCTTGCGATATTGCACAAAAAAAATCTCCGCCTTTTGGCGGAGTTTTTTTGTCGGGCGCGGATATGGAATTTTTTCAATGCGTAAAATTTTTTGAGAAAAGGTATGGAAAGAGCGTCGGCTACTTTTTATAGAAAATAGTTTCGCTGCTTTTCGGATATTGGCAGGCCGACGCGCTCCATTACGGCGAGCATATCCTCCCACACGAGGCGTTTTGTCTTCATATTATTGCCGTATTGGAGCAAAAACGAGGGGTGGTAGGTTATCATCAAGTCGGCGTTGGCAAATTTTTCCCACTTGCCGCGTATTGCCCCCATCTTCCGCATAGGATCCTCGCCGAGAAGCCCGTTGACGGCGGTTTTGCCAAGCGCAACTATTACTTCCGGTTTTACGATATCTATTTGCGCCTTCAAATACGGCAGGCAATAGGCCATTTCCTCGCTTGTGGGGGGGCGGTTCCCGCGGGAGGTCGGCATTTCCGGGCGCCAATTCATTATATTTCCGATATAGACGTCTTCGCGCGACAGCCCCATAGCCGATATTATTTTAGTCAACAGCTGGCCGGCTTTGCCTACAAACGGGATACCCTGTATCTCTTCGTCCGCCCCAGGCGCTTCACCGCAGAAAAATATTTTGGCGGATAGGTTCCCAACTCCGAATACAACTTTTTTGCCGGGTTTTACATGGGCGTTGCAGATTGGGTCGGAGAGCACTATGTCGCGGAGGGCGCTCCACTTTTCGGAGGGCGTGGCGTCCGGAAGCTTGAAGGGTGTGGGCGGGGGAATTGTGCCGTAGTTTGGTGTGTTTTTCACTATTTTTGTCCTTTCGCGCGGTTGCTCTTTTTGGGATTCTATTTTTAAGTCGTCGACGCCCGCAAATTTTACTTCTTCCGGCTCGTCTTCGGAGGGTATTTCAGCGCGCATTTCAGCAGCCAACTCTTCGGCGTTCATCCTGCGGAGGATTTTAAGCGAATCGTCGTCGAGCGCGACGGTTTCGCAACCCTCGTTTAGCATGCGCCTCAATTCGTCGGCTACAGTTTCGAGAAACTCTTTCATTTTAAATTCTTACTTAGTATTGTTGCGGCGGCGTCCAGAATAGAGCCTATTTCTGCGAGCCTTCCCCTGCCGGAGACCCCGCATGCGAGCATTCCAACTTCGGGTTCAACAAAGTGCACTCCGTCGCTTTTCAATGCGCGCATATTGCGCACAACCGCGGGATTTTCGTACATATTGGAGTTCATCGCGGGGGCTATGAGCACGGGGCATTTTGCGGCGAGGTAGGTTGACGAAAGCAGGTCGGGCGCAAGGCCGCACGCAAAATTCCCAATCGTATTTGCGGTTGCGGGGGCTACTATTATAATGTCGGCGGATTCCGCGATGGAAATGTGTTCGGGTCTCCATTCGGCGACGTCTTCCCACATATCGGAATACGTTTTGTTGCGCGAGAGAGTCTGGAATATCCTCGGGCTGATTAGCTTCTTGGCGCTTGCAGTCATTATGACCGTTGTGTCCGCGCCGAGCTTTACGAGCGCCGACACGAGTTCCGCCGCCTTGTATACGGCAATCGAACTGCATACGCCAACCACGACTTTCCTGCCTTTAAACGACTCCCTATTATTTTCCATAAAAAAAATTTTTACATTTATCGCGCAAAGTGCAAGCTGTTTCGCATGTCAGGTTTTAGAGCGTATTGCGATTTTTCCGAACTTTGCGAGGGCGGCGAGATTCCCGTTGGAGGCTCCGTGGAGCTGAATGCCGCCGAAAGCCGCCACTTGTGCGGAGCGTTAAGGGCGCGGGCGGGCGATATGGTCGATGTGTTCGACGCGAAGGGAAGTGCTTACAGATGCGAACTCGCCGGGGCTTCTTCAAAATCGGCCGCACTCAGGGTAATCGGGCGGCTTTATCCGAAATCTCCGAAGGTTGAGGTCTATTTGGCGCAATGCCTTCCAAAGGGTCCGGCGTTTGACGAAATTATACGCCAAAGCGTGGAACTCGGGGCCTCCGGGATATATCCGCTTATGTCTTGCAGGTCAGTCGTGCGGCTCGGACGCGCCGACGCCGAAAAAAAATCCGCAAAGTGGTTTGAGAAATATGTGGAGGCCATAAAGCAGTCGTCAAACCTGTCAAAGTTTGAAATGCCGCCCGTTTCGGATATATCAGATTTTCTTTCAAATAGCGGAGGATTTGAAGTAAAGCTTGTGGCGAGCCTCAGGGAAAACGCCTCGCCAATATATAAAGTTCTGAAATCCGCCGGTGTTGATTTTGCGAAAAGCGCGTGCGTTCTGATAGGTCCCGAGGGCGACTTGTCGGACGCCGAGTACGACGCCGCGGAGAGCGCCGGATTTATTCCCGTGAAACTCGGGGACAACGTAATGAAGTGCGACACCGCAGCCGCGTGCGCGCTTTCAGTCTTAAAGGCCTTTTGGCAAAAATGAAAAAATAGCGCACAAAAAAGCTAATTAATTGTCAAATTAAGCTGTGAGAAGATTCAGAAGGACGCTGATATTTTGCCTTGCGACTCTATGCTTAGTTTTGGCGCTTTCAGTGTTTGTGTCTCTCATGCGCGAATTTGGCGCGGGCGGCGCAAATTCAGAAAATCTGCATCCAACGGTTATGGCGGAAAAGCGCCATTACGATTGGGGAAACGAACTTGCAATGCGCGCGCGCCGCGACGGAAAGCTTGTATTTTTTACGGTCGGAATCGGGCGGAAATTTGACTTTTACGGGCGGCTTGAAAAAATTCTTGGCAATAGTTTCTATACTACTTGCCTCGAGCCCGACAGATATCCGGCAGATTTCAGAGTGCTGCAAAGCGTATTCGAGCGCGGAACGGGAAATTCCGGCTCAATAGAGGGAGGTATATTGTCAGCGCGGCTCGCCCCCCTCTATCTGACTTCTAATCTTGCCGGAGACGCCGCGCGCGGCGTTCCATCTGCGGCGGAGGCGGCGAAGGCGGCCGCCGGCATTTTGCGCGTCGCCCCCGAGGGCTTGCGGGCTGCTGAAGGCAATCTCGCGGGGCTGCTTGCCGGGGAGGACGGGCAGAAAGATTATGAATATGCTTCAGGATGTTAAGAACCAGTATGAAATACCAACACAAGTATGTTACCTCGTCCACGTAACTACGATGATGGAAGCGATGAAGCAAGGCTCGCCTTCTGACTTAATCTTTGCAAGTATTTCAGGCACACAGGCGTGCAATGATACTTTTGGGGTATCCCTTGAAATCCTTGAAGAAGCAAGACAAACAGCTCTCAAATATGGAACCGCAGCCGGACCTAATGTAATGTATTTTGAAACCGGTCAAGGACCGGAAAATGCAGGGAATATGCATTATGGTGCGGATATGGCAACGCTGGAAGCTCGTACGTATGGCTTCGGCAGACACTTTAGTCCGTTTATCGTAAATGATGTAGTTGGTTTCGTGGGACCGGAAGTGCAATACGACCATAAACAATGCATAAGATCAATGCTTGAAGATGTTTTTATGGCTAAAATGTCAGGGATACCTATCGGAACAGACATCGCATTTTCTTCACACGTCAAAGGTGACTATAACGACAATGATGTAGTTATGATGACAGCTT